>Ga0209542_10001720_pt1 | contig 50917 bp, 62 predicted proteins | sample RifCSPhighO2_01_FD_184028 | JGI IMG/M metagenome (GOLD analysis project Ga0209542, IMG submission 184028) | Soil microbial communities from Rifle, Colorado - Rifle CSP2_plank highO2_0.1 (SPAdes) (version 2) | ecosystem: Environmental > Terrestrial > Deep subsurface > Rock core/Sediment ...
GCCAGCCGACCGAGAAGGTGTCCGTGAAGATTTCGGCGTGTGGCCGCTGGGACCATCCCCCTCACTATCATCGTCATCATCATATTGCCCCTGATCATCATCGGTTCTGTCTCTCGCCTGATAAAATTTGCCACTGGATGGAGTAGATCTCGCCGAAGATTTTCCCGCGGATAATGCAGTTTTCGGCGTCATATCTAATGAAATGCCGAGTGATTTCGTGAGCATCCGCAATTCTTCCTTGAATTCTTTACTCGGGTCTTTGACCTCATCGACAACGCCGCGAGTAACCATGGCCTTTTCAATATCTTCATATTTTGTGCCCGGTTTTACATTACCAGTATTAATAACATGACTAATGCCCTTCAGAATATCTGCGTCCGAACTTAATTCTGCATCTACCATAGAGTATATTTATAATAAAAATCCCGTATTATTCTATAATTGTCTTACAAGAATATATATTTATTAGATCAATGAAAAAAATATTAAGTCTTGATTGTGCTCACCGGACTCTAGGATATACCGTCGCCGACATCAATGATAACTTCGCCGCGGATATTTCGGCCGCGGATATTGATACGGTTGCCAAAATTTTACATTCATTCATTATAATAAGAGATATAGGAGTGATCGATGTAATCGGCGGCCGACTCAAAGATATTCCAAGGCAGGATAGAATTCGCGCGATGATTTCAACATTGGAGAAGTTCCCGCCGGTGGACCTAGTATTAGTTGAGGAACAGCCGGGGATGATCATGCAAAAACGAGTATCAAGTGAATCCGCGCAGGATATCATTTGCACATTTTATATAATGCGCGGAATTCCTGTAAAATTAATCCCGCCGGCAATGAAAAATCGGATTAACTTATGCAATGTGGTACGTGGTGAGTTATCAAAATATGAATATAATAAGCGCCGGTCCGTAGAAAATTTTCGGGCATTCTGTACCGCATTCGGGTATATGGATGTGTTTGGGCGGCTGAAAAAGTCAACGATCGATGACGCCGCCGACAGTTTTATGCAAGTGTGGGTGTATTCGTTCGAATTAATAATCTAAAATATGGCCAAATAATGTCTGCACCATCAAAGGTCCGAGTCGCAGCGGTCGATCTTCGATCGACCTATCGCGACGAGCTCGGCACTTAGGTCCCGGCCAAAGGCCGGAGACCGTTGTGCCTCGACGCATTCGCGTCGTCTATAATCGCGCGCACATTGTATGCTTCCGCTGATGAAAATATGTTTTCAAATAAAATATTTGTAATATATTTTTTGATTATATAAATGATGTCGTCCTCCATAATACAATAAAATTATACTGACTGCACACAAATACTAAAAAAGAATTTCATCAAATATCATACATCAATCGCGCGCCGGCGGGCCGAGGTGCGCCCGGTTGTGATAACAACCGAGCCCGAGGCATGACGGTCTCTGCGAGAATCGCAGGACCTAAATGCCGAGCTTGAGGCCTACTTTGTGCTGCCCAATATGGATAATTCAAAATTTATAAGGGGTAATCCATGTGGGCGGCCGGGGCCGAGGTGCGTTCGGTTGTGATAACAACCGAGCCCGAGGCCTACTTTGTGCTGCCTAATATGGTATTATTCATAAGTCCGAATGAATATTTTATATATAATTTTAGATACCAATATGCCGTTCTACGGCGGAATGTATGCAAATCTTATACAATCAAGATTAAAAATTATATAATATATAAGGAATAATTTTTTGGCAGATTCCTAGAAACCATGAGATAAAATTGAAATTTCGATTAGTAAAAAATATACATATACAAGATGGGTGAGGTCCGATCTGGAAAAGTTTCACGAGGGAAATCCTATCCCAGCTTGCCGGATTTCATAACTATCCCGGCATGGTCTCGTGGCGCCGCCCCCTGGTGTGAACTTTCGCCAATGATTCTCGGCCCAATACAAGTGTTCGATCCATTACCCGTCCGACCTGGGTTTAGTATAACCGCCGATGGAAAATATGCTGAAACAATATGTAATATCTTCGAAAATTATTGGCAAGGAAGTAAGATTTACAACGCCGACATACTAGATCCTGCCAATCCATTGACTATAGACAACATCAAGCCGGCATTTTGGATACGGCGCGCCCGCATATTTGCATCGGCCCAACCGGTTCGCCGGGCATTACCCAAAGCCGCATATGGGTACCCAATCGCAGGATATTATCGCGGCGAGATTATGGATTATGTTACGTCAAGGAATAAGGTCTATGCCCCAACATATTATATGCTGATATCAACTCATCCGATCTTCTTACAATTGTGCCAATTACATAAACAAGGTAAAAATATGATTATTGCCGGCCCCGATGGCCATAATGAGCATGACCCGCTGACTGAAGCTATACTAGATCTGATGATTAATGATCCAACAAGGATATTCGGTCATGAATTAGTATTATGTGCCGCACTTCTTGGTAAAAAATATGAATATTAAAATTGAAAATCATAATAAAATGCAGTCGCGATTTTTGCGGGTCACCAACTTGCCGACAATTGTAAACTAAGTGATTACGATATACAAAAGGAGTCCTTATGTTGTGTAGTGATTTTTTTCCAAATTATTTCATTTTTTAAATTTTAACTGGCATGGTTTCTGGCGTTGGCAACATCCACATTGATAACATGTTTCGGTTATAAGTCCATTGTGATATCCTTCTTTGGCATATGTCACGCGATCGACAAAATTATGAAAAGAATTTAACGTATTATAGGCATAGTTGTGTAGATAAACTAGGAAAATTATTATAAGAGTTATAGTTAATGCATATATTAATTCGGCCTTCACTTGCTGTTCCGGCATTGGATAAATACTATTGATCGTTGTCTTTGCCGCCTGATTCCAAGCGAGAGCAACCAGTAAAGTCATGGCCCCCTGGAAAATCTTTACGACATCCATTATATTATGGCAAGCAAAAAATAAAATGTTGAGGTCGAAGTGTGATATATTAATTATTCTCCCTGAATATGTTCCATTTTATAATCGGCATTAGCATACAACTTAAATAGTTCGGCATTTTTATCTCTGTATTCCCGTTCGCCCATGCCCTGGTCGCCAACAAATTGCTTCATTCGCGTGTGATCTATGGCCGGATTTATCTTGCGGATGGTGAGGCCGGTGAAGATATTATATAATATTTTTAAGAATCTAATTTTGTTATCGCGGACATTATCATTCAGAAAATGTTCGTCAATATACTTGGCGGCACAGTTGAAAGTGCAAAAGTGTCCATGCACATCCATCTCAATATTGCCGGCTGAATCGACGGTCATGGTCCGCGGAATGAATACGGGCCGGTTATTATGTGTCAGACTGCAACTCCAACAACGTAAGTTAGATGATTTCGGCCATGTGTCAATCGACGTAAACTTCGGCGGCAAAGCTACGTATTTAATAGTTTCGACGACCGGCTCGTCGGCGGTCAGTCGTGTTTCGAATAATTCTTCCGGCGTCGCTAAGTTTTTCAGGAAAACACCACGTAAAAATAAAATATTCGCTCGGGTAATAACATCGTCGGCCATTAATGTCTGATGTAGATATGATATTTACTAAGGATATATTTAATAGATGTGTGGCCAAAAAATAAATAGATATATATATAATTCTGTCTACCGATGGAAGATTCCTATTATCAATGTGGCGATCAATATGCGACAAGTATTTTAGATTGGACCGGAGACCTCCGGCCAGATACACTTGTCAATGGATCATCAGGACATATAGAAAATACATTTCGACTGAATCAATATGGCATACCATCTAATCCTCTGGTGCCCAATCCAAATCCGCAACTATTGCCTGGCCGCGATGTCAAGAGTTTGCCGCATGAATATCGCGTGCATGATGTCCCCTATCGCACTGATATGGTGGCGAAGTATAATCTAGACAGGAAAATTAGACCATCAATCTCGGATATGGCCAATGATAGTATGTCTCATAATTGTTATGATAGGCCGCTGGATTATTATGAAGCGCGCCCATATCGCGGGTCATGTAAAATAGGAAGTTGCCGCGAAGGATTTTTGGGCGGCGGCGAATTATTCACCAATGAAATGTTACTTCTATTTATGCTCATAATATTTGTTGTGCTGGGTATGTATTTATGGAAAACTACATCAGATCTTAAACATCTGATTAAATCTTTGATGCAAAATAATGGTTTAGGCAAGGGATCCGTGGTGGAATGATCTTGCCCACATGAAAAAATTTATGAATATTCATATTGTATAACATATTGCGACAAAGTGCGGATGCCTTTGTTGCGGGCGATGGTACGATCAGTCGTTTTCAACATTGGAATGAGAATAAATGAGACAAAATTGGCAACCACATCACAATGTTGCCCGCGAATATCAAAGACGCGGGGGATTTTGCCAATCGCCTGCATACTAATAATAGTCGGAGGCAGATCATCGTCAAGCCCCCGCGTGATGAGGTCTTGGCGCTCAATAAACATTGACATCTTTGTTTTTTCCATGTCGGCGGCGGCCAAATATACGCCGGCTACCTCTAATGTCGTATCTATGTGTAATAATATCGGATATTGACGAATTAATTGCTCAACACCATTAATGATTTCATCGCGGTATTGCTGCTGTTTATGTTTTTGGACATCAATATATTCAGCACTCGATGAATACTTTAGCAATATACCCGCGGCCTGACCTATGGCGAATTCTTCAGCGGTTAATGTCTCATTAATACGATTTTCAAGCGCGCTAATGTGATCGACATATTTTTCAGCAATAGTCCGGATCATTTTCGGGGGGCACTTGCTTTACCTGCTCTTCTACAATAGCGAGATAAAATTTCAATTCGACGGCGGCGCTCTGCCTCAGTCAATGCATGTGGCCAGGTAATATGCAGAGTAGTATCGCCAGATGGATAAATCGTACCCTCGACAACATAATTGGCGCGTAAAAGACGTTCGATTATATCCGTATAAACAATTAATTGTAAATCTTTTTTCTCCATTGTACCTGTCTCAAATGTCTCCGGCAATTCAAAATATAATTCGCCATGTCCACTGTTACTGGCGTCAATCAATTGTTGCTCTATTGAATGATAAATTTCATCGATCTCACGGTTTAATTTTCCAATTTCAGTATTGCGGATTAAATAATCCGCCGTAATTTTGTCTTTGGCGGTTGTCATTGTTGTTATATTTTCTGTCAAAAAATATTATTCTATATAAAGATTATACTTTTATCTAGTTGGATAAATTTCTGCAAAAATTCCGTCAACATGTCCGCAGGTAGTACTGAGAAATATGAATCCGAAGACAAATCTATTTTACATATATGGATTTCATTAGGATACATTCTTTTGGCCAAAACACGGGGAATTCTTTCTAATGGATTATGGTATGACTGAATAGGAACAACTAAATTGATTAAGGTTGGTGGTACAGTTTTTAAACAATTTGTATCAAACCTGAATACTTCCAGTCTAGTCAAATTTCCTATTTCTAATGGCAATTCATTCAACAAATTCTCGGTAATAGTTAAATAAGTTAGGTTACTCAGTCGACCAATATTTAAAGATAATTGATTTATTATATTGGCATCAAGATCCAATGTTTTGAGTTGTAGTAAATGTCCGATTTCAAACGGAATTTCGGTAATATAGTTGTGAGTTAGTCTAACACATTGTAAATTTGTCATTGTGAAGATAACATCAGGAATATATTTAAATTTATTGAAATTAAAATTGAGTTCAGTAAGAGATGTACACCTTTCCAAATAATTTGGTAAATTATTCAAATTATTGTTGTGAAAATCAAGTATCCGTAAGAATCTAAAATTATTGAGAAATGGAGGCATATCAATAATATAATTATGTATAACCTCAAGTTCATTCAGTTTAGTTAAATTGGATATGACAGATGGTACATATGAAAAATTATTATAATCAAGTTGTAACTTTTCAAGTTGAATTAGATTACTAAATGTGTCCGGAAGTGATTCTAATTTATTGAAAGCAACATATAAATTTTTTAATAAATTTAAGTTTCCAATTTCCGGTGGTAAATATCCCAAATCATTATGGCATAATTTTAATGTCTGAACTAATCTGAATTTACCAATGTGTTGCAACTCTAATCGTAGGCCGATTCTATCAGCCCCAGAAGAAATATTACATAAATGTAAATCTGTCAATGAAGTATGATACCTCTTGTGGTTAATTACAATAAAATCCATATTTTGTAAATGTATCGAGGTCAAATATTCATAAAAATAAAATTCATTTTGAATTCGACGCGCGCCAATCAAAGATTGGCTAGTCTATCGAAGATCGACGCGACAATGTATAAAGGGCAACCCCGAGGAAGCCTTAACTCGTATTAGCGGGTGTGCTATTATTATCTCCGATGTCATCGGCAGTATTCATCATACTATCATTTTTTACAACACTAATCAACTTCACATCATCATCGTTGGTGATACCGAATGCATCTTTCACGCAATTCATGACTATTGCAACTTGTGCCTCAGTAAGATTATTCTTAAATGTAAAAGTTACAATATAACTTTGAGGAGCGTTAGTGTCTGACTGCACATTAGGTGCAGAGTCGGCTTCGAAAGAATTATTTGGCATGATTGATATAATCCTTGAGTAAAGATATACTATATATATAAAAAATTCAAATGGATATGTCAATGTTAATTTCAACATCAATAATATATTATTTGTTTATTTTTTGATATAAATTTTTGTAAATGATTTACCAACATATCATAAGGAATAATAGAGAAATAATAAGATGGAGAAGTATCAACGATCGTCAATGGCATTTCGTCTATAAAGAATTTAGGAATCAATAGTTTAGAAATTCTTTTGAGAGGATTATCAATATATGCTAAGGTACGAAGGGCGGAAAGTTGGCCGATTAATGGCGGAATGGTTAATAATTCATTATTAACAACAGACAATACACGAAGATTTGAGAGTTTGCCTATCTCCGGGGGAAGAGTGGGTATTTTATTATATGAAATATTTAATAATTCAAGAGTTGATATCTGACATATCACTGTAGGAAAAGTATATAGTTTATTATGGGAGATGTATAGGTGGGTGAGGGTAGTAAGGTTTATAAATTCTGGCGGCAATCTTGTTAATTTATTATACGTAACATCTAAAGTCTGAAGCATTGATAGTTTACAAATATTTAAAGGAATCTCGATTAATTCATCATCAGTAAGGTATAATCCTTTGAGGTTGGTAAGCGTACTTATGTCTGGCGGAATTATAACTTCTCTGGTGTTAGACCAAAACAAACATGTGGTAGTAATATCACAATACTCATTACCGATAGTACACATTATGAAAATTATATGAGTAATTATTGTTTCTGATAATAAAAAACTCAATTTTGCGGGACGTCCTTATTTTATGAATTTTACAATCGGCAAGTGGTCGGATAATGTACTATGTACTACATAATTTTTTTCAGTAAATCCCAGTCGCCGGGATTGTAAAATGTAATCAATAGTGGTACCATGTATTGATGTAGCTGGGATGTCTCTTACGTAATCTTCGACACGAAAATATTTCTTAATAAATCCAAATTCCGTGGTATCCGTTCCAAAATTTAAATCGCCAAGGATAAAATCCGGCCTATTTTTCAATAAATTTATAAGTTGTGCTGTCCTTATCTTTGAATTTTTCATAAACATGTTATAGAAATCCGGGAAACGCAATACCGAGCCTGATCTGCTAATGTATCTTTCGCCAATTTCCAGATGTGTTGCCGCAAAAGTTAGTCCATCATAAGAAATCATAATAGAACTTCTAGGTCTTCTAGTATAATATTTTATATATGTTACCTTGGCATTTTTCTGTGTTAATACCACAAGATTTAAATCTTTGCCGCCGTTCTCAGTATGATAAAAATGATAACCGGTTTCACTTAATCGGTGAATATATTTATTCGGAAATTCCTGAAGCGCAATTATATCCGGCCCTATTTGTTTCAATAACATAATAAACTTGTTAAAAATTTCATCCTCAGTCATGAGTGCGTTGGGCGAGTCTAAATATTTCATGTTGTATGACATGATTATTAATCTTGGACGGAAGCGATCCGCCCCTGACTGAATATTTTCAACATTAGATTTATTATATTTATTATAGAATTTGATTACATTGAATTCATAATTCGCCCGCGAATATGTGGGATTTAGAACAAAGTTTATTGGCAATTCAATCCCGGCCGATTGAATCCAATTCTTCCAAAAGTAAGGATCCTTTGTGTCGATGATTAATTGGCTATTGTTAAATAGCAGGATTTCTTCCGCTGTCGCTTTAGTAAACGGAGTTAAGGTTTCGGGCGAGAACCAACCGTGAATACCAAGATCATCTTTCAACTTATAAATGGTATCGGCAACAAGGCGGTCATTATATCCGGCGCCATAGAACGCATCTTTTTTGGGATTTTGGCAATATGTAAAACTATACTTATCTCTAGTATTGTAAATCCATATTTCATTGTCGGTCCAATTATTATATTGTAAAATCATTGCAATGTGGTCGAGGATAGTGACGCCTACTCCGAATTTTAATTGAAATGCCTTTTTAACTTTTTGACTCCCATCAACTATGAATTTTTTATATAATTTTTGTATATTAGTTTTATTCAGGATAAACAGATTTAGGGGTTTGATATTTTTGTAGACCATACATCCGCCGCTGTATCGACTTGCGTAAATCATGCCGATGAAATAATTGCCGACCCAAATATAATCTGCATCAGATAACTTATCGAAAAAGTAGTGTGTCCCCTTATAAAAAGTTGTACCGGGCGGGAATTGTATCATATCATAACCATTAATTTTTATTTGTTTTCCCTTGTCAATGTAAAGTAAATTCGGAAACTGTTTATTGTAATCGCAGCGCTTGGGGGTCTTGGAATCAAATCTTAGTTTAAGAAGTTTATCTAAATTTTTTATCGGACCATAATCTATTTTTGTAAAATAGAAATAATCATCATGTTTATATTTAGCATAATTATTCCACACTAATGTGTATCCAGGTTTATTTCTCATCTCAGAAATATCGTCGTCGCATTCCATTTCTGCATTATCATCAATAATTTTAACTTTATATTTACTCCTAATTTTACTTAATTCTTTGTCGGACAAGGCCACGAACATCTATATTCTATTTGGCATATAATGTTTATAGCTTCCCCTTAAAAAATATAAGTCGGATTTTTATTTAATTCGTCCGGCCCCCGTTAACCATTTGTGGAAAGTTTATATACTCATTTTGATTTCAATACGTTGCACCGGAATATTCATAATTCCGGCCATTTCCGCCAACATATTCAGCTGTAACACATTAGTATCGTAATTCTCAATTGCCTTGATGAGTAAACATGCGCGATTATGTGATGATTCGACACAGGTGCCTTGCGGAATAGTACCATTGGCGCGGCCAATACAGCGGTCAATCAGCTGACTAACCTGCGTAATCTTATTGGAGAATACAATATAAATCTCCTTCACTTGTCCACCCTTGATCAATTCATGAAAGGCGCGCATCCGACAATGTTCCGGGTCATGCGCATCATAATATGCTCCTTCGATAATTTTCGGTTGATCATCGGCATAAACCGCGGCCAATAGGCCGGCAGAATAATCTTCGTATGTCTTGCGGAACCAATTCGGTCCAAAGCGAAAGTCATCACAGTGTAACACCGGGAATCCTAATTTCCCACTTAAGTCGGTTGCGATAATAGTTTTACCACACCCAGCCAACCCTGTGATAATGATATGAGACATTGATTAGGTATATTGAGTTATCAGTATAATCTTTTATTATATAATCAACATGTTTATGCTACTTTACGGACCGAGTCCGAGGCCATCATATTCGCAACAATAAAATTATAACTTGATATTAATATAAAAAATATAATACTATGTTAGGCACGCGGGCCAGAGACATTAGGATGCGAGGCATCCGCGTCGAGGCCGTCTTATGTGTCATCGTTAAATTATAATATATAGTAATCATGTGGTATATTAATTATTTACTTTATTTTCTTCGTCGGCTGCCCACATACAGCCGAAAATGAAAAGAACATTAATAATTTCTCGAAATAATATGAACAATAGGGTTTGTGTTTCCTGTTCCCTATTGTTATCTTTCCGGCAGATCATCAAGTTGACAATATTCAGGAGAGCATATGCGCTCGTTGCTCCTAGACAGATTAGATAAATATATATGTATGTTAATTTCATCAAGGACGAGTAATATGGGCGCAGAGATTAGATTAATCAATATTTGCAAAAAATAAATTCAATTTAGTGTATTATATTCTTTCGAAGTGTACCCGCCTGGATTGTCATCGGTTAGCTCCTGTGGTGTCCTGTTGTTTATAATATCAAATACATAATAAGAAATCATTAAGGCCAATGCTAGAGTATAAATAGGAAAGAATACAATAGAAATCATCCCGATGGGGGAATACCCACTTAATTTTACTAACACCAGTTGAAAATACATATAAACACACGTGACCGCCACATAAAGAATTGATATGAAAAGTTTGAAGCCAAACATTATTCGATTGATAATACTATTGATAATACAATGGATCAATCAATTAATATTTGGTCAAGACAAATTCAATTGTGATAAAAAATCAAATTCCGACGATACTTGGCCTTATCAAGATAGAGTAATTTGGCTTCATCAAGACCGAGTAATTTATTAGGTCCCCTGTCACAAAATTTAAATTGAATCATCGGCGAAATCGTTAGAATAAAGTGTGGTGAACTTGTGAGAGGAATCATTATCTGGGGTTGGTAACAATTCATATAAGTATGGATTTTTACATTTACCAATATAATACAAGGACTTACACCTGGGGCATACGACAGGCGTGAAAAATGAGGCCATTACTGTGGTACATTCGGGGCACATATAAGTGGCGCCGATAGTATAATGATACCCTGTCCGGCATATATAGCCAGGCATAAATTTTTTGATTAAATTCACGAGATCCCGCGGTATAACGCTGAAATACGTATCTGGCTCTACAATATGTAGCCAAAATTGGCCTACATATTTGTATCTTTTGAGCATTTGTATTGTCAAATTATGGATCCGCGATTTCGCTTCGCGATATTCTTCATACATATTGTTAATTGTGGACATTTCCGGAATTAATTATTAATAATTTATTGGCCGTATATTGGTAATATTTGGAATAAATAATTTCAATTTTATAAAAGTATATGCAAATATTTTTGCGGGGAAATTGGGCGTAATCGATATAGGTGCCAGGGGGGCTTTGTGAGATTGGCGAACGTTCCTATGAATAATAGTAAAAAGAATTAATTAATTAATGAGCGAAATTTTTTATCATATGTCTATTTTGGTGGGTATTGTTGGCGTAGATAATTAATAAAAATAGGAAATTTATATTAGTAAATATAAAACTACTTATATGTCTGCAGGAGGTGTTTTCAAATTGATAGCGAATGATGGTAAAAAACGCTTATTTTGCCGTTAAATGTCTTGATAAAAGTCAAGGCAAGTGAATATGATTGTAGTAGCCACGTTAATCATAATTCGCGAGATCGTCAAATAGCGGGAAACTCCTAAAGCAGAATGATACCGTCCACGAGTGGAAACATTTGTGTGACACCCCGGTGAAAATCGGTAAAATTGTATTTATACATGGGTTTGGTAAAAACTTATTCTGATGTAACAATGGACAATCCGCTGCCAAGCTCTAAATAATTAATTATTAATGTTGAATATCAATTAAAGCTAACAAAAAATAAATATATAATTCTTAATGGCCGATAATAAAACAGGGATTATTTATGTTATTGATAATACGATTAATGAGATGAAATATGTTGGACAAACCCAACGTACCATTAAAATCCGTTGGATAACAGGGCATAAACATTGTGCAAACGAACAGATTAGAACAAACGGTACTAAATATCAAAAGACTAGTTTATATGAAGCAATGCGTATACATGGTATAGATAAATTTCATATTAAGTCTATCGAAGAAAATATTCCTATTGATAAGTTGGATGAGCGTGAAATATTTTGGATTAAAGAATTAAATACGCAGACTCCAAACGGATATAATTTAACGGCCGGAGGAGGTGGATTAAAACCTCTAGGTGATGCAATAGATAATACCTTTGAACATATGCGTAGAAATGAATTATCGAAAGGATTACCAAAATATGTTTCATACGATAAAAGCACAGGCCGTTTTCTTATTAATCATCATCCTTTATGCGCAACCAAGAGTTTTTATGTTAGTCATTATGAATCTATTGATGCAGTACGTGCAGCATGTTTATCTTTCCTTAAACATCTAGAAGAAAATGGGATCATATATGAAACTATACCCAAAATTAAACTAGGGGATGTTCCCTTGCCCATTGGTATACAACAACATAGAAGAAATGGATACCGTGTTATTAAAAAATATAATGGGGTAGTATACAAAAAATATTTTGGCTCTCATCATTCGACTAAATATGAAAACTATCTAAAAGCTTTAGATTATCTATCCGATTTAGACTTTGAAATAGAATTCTATAAACAATTTATTTCACTATAAATATTCAACATAATAATTAATTACATGAGTGCAGTTCAGAGGCCATATGTCGATCGGTATTCAAAATATAGAATACTTAAGATTTGGTCCACGCCATACAGAAATGTAGTATCACTTATATGCACATGTGACGTGAGAAAAGTGATAGACCTATAAAATGAGACTAAATACTCATTTTGGTCGGTACAACGGAAAGCAGATCGTATGATTAACTAGCCAGTGGTCATAAAGAGTATGTTCGCAGGAGCAGACACCGGGTAAACGACATGCTAGTGGATACAAAAAAATCCGCGAGGCGTCCGATAATGCGGGAACCCCCTTAGAGTTCATGCTACCAAGCGTATTCAGTGATGAATACGTGGCCCAGGTAATACCCGAGGATATGGTAAAAACGTATGAAATTGGGAAATCCGCAGGGAAAGTCTATTCAATAGATGAACCCTCAGAGAACTAGTGTTCGCCGATTCATTTGCATAAATGAACCCAAGATAAGTTCCAATCCCACGTGAAAGCGTGCCTTTTTATAAGGAGTTAACTATTAATGTTAATGGGTATTAATGCATGGCTACCGAGTTGCTAAACCAACGCATCAAAGATCAACCATGAGGTCTTAGTCTATGTAAAAGCATAGGCTAGTGATTATATATCATGTTGAGCATTGCTCAACAAATAATAAATGCCAGATATATAATTGCGACGTCTTCAAATTGCGGGGAGTCCCCAAAGGCATAACTACCACCTATAGATGGTAACATACTATACGGAACCCGTGGGAAATCCACGTAAAACTGTATTTAAAAATACAGGGGCATGGTAAAAACGTTATGTATGATTTTGCATAAAGCAAATGAAACGGGTAATCTGCAGCCAAGTGACTTAATCCACTATGGATTAAGCATGCAGTTAACAGACTAAATGTAGACGGGCTATTATTGGCTCAAGATATAGTCGGTCTTACGCGAAAGCGTACTCTATAAGTGTTTTGACACATAGTATCTTATTGATAAAGATATGAAGGAGGATTGGCAATCCAGAGTATAGAGAGTCACAAAAATATGTGATAGGATTAAACGATCATGTGCATGCGTGCCAAGCAGGGATACAGTGATCCCACTCCCACCTTGGTCGACATTGAGCGAACCCATATTTTGTTCGTAAACGCTCATTTTAAGCCGTTTGCCGCCATAGGCTACGAGTATAACCGTGTTCGTCCGAACAGTGGCCAACCTTCTTTCGGCCAATCAATTCAATTCTCGATCCCCCAGTTCGGTGATTTCTTCCACGACATGGTGGTTCATGCCGTGTTGGAGGAGGTTAGTTGCAATACTGCAACTGCCGGTCAGATCCCGGTCTTCCCGACCGTGTTGACCAACTCGACCGTTGTGACAACGGGCACCAGCGCGATCAACTCTGATCCGGACACAGTGAATGACATCTTCACTCGTTATACTTATGAGTATGTTGATCTCCAAGGTCGCGTGGTCAATCGCGCCACCAATGTGTATGCCGATGATGGCTCCGCCTACACTGCTCGCAACTTTGTGCGCTATGCCGAGTATCCCGGCCAGCGTCTGTTGAGTGTGGTCAAGTTTGAGGTTAACGGTAACCCTCTTGATGAGTATAACTCTGCGATCCAGGCATTCCATCAGAAGTTCCGCGTCGCTCCCGGCAAGCTCACTGGCTGGAAGCGTTTGGTCGGCCAAGAGGTGCCTATCGACGCCGAGTCCGACTTGTGCACCATCGCCGGAACTTCCCCGTGGATGGCTCCCACTGTCGGCCTGACTTTGACTGCCGGCGGCGCTGCTCCAGTCGCCCCCGTCAATGCCACGTTGACCACTCGCCGTTTGTCCTCGATCTTGAACGGCCCTCAGACCCCGAAGGTCACCCAACCCCAACTGGATATGTGGATCCCCTTGCTGTTATTAACCTGGCAGCAGTTCATGCAAAAACATGGGCTAGTAAATATAATCTATTTATAAATAATATCACAGGATTATATTTGCAAAATCATCAAATTGCGGGAACCTCCTTAGAGCCTTTACTACTACCCATGAATGGTAACATATCATGTGGAACCCCTGGGAAACCAGGTAAAACGGCCGTTAAAGACCAGGCAATCTACGATTGCCTAGCCTATCGAAGATCGGTCGGGGCATAGTAAAAATGTAAAGGATTGGAAAATCCGCAACCAAGCGGCTTTTAATACTAAAAGCCGTGCAGCTCAACGGCCGAATGGTGATTGGGAAAACATGATTTTCCTTAAGTTATGGCCTAATTCCAGCAGAGATGCTGTCTTTGAAACAAAGAATAGTGATGTTCCAGAGTTCAAAGAATACAATGAAGTCAGGAGCAAATGCCTGATGGAGTATGATATTAATGTTTGGTTCAATAAAGATCCTCGTCTGAGTATTCCCAGCGTGGCCATCCCATATGGTGGAGATTCGTCGTTTTGAACGCTTCTACGACGAGTTAAAAACTTTAGCCATAAAAAGTCCATGTAAAAGCATGGGCTAGTAAATGTACATCGCCCTCCTGCAAATTTAACAAAATCCACAGATGTACATTTGCGACACTATCAAATTGTTCGGGAATCCCCTAAAGCGATGTGCTACCGGTATATGATCGAAAGATGCATATATCACCTCGGCGAAAGTCGATAAAATCACATTATTTCATGTGAGGGTATGGTAAAAACGCATATCGATGTAACAATGGGAAATCCGCCGCCAAGTTCGTAATAATTAATTAACGAATGCAGTTCAGAGAACCTACGGTAGTGGGCGCTTATTGCGCTTAAGATTGATTCCATCCCCAATCGAAAGATTGTCTTCGGAACTAAGCCAGTGGAAGGCCCGAGTCTGAAGAACATGAGGACATCAGGAGGAAATTCCTGATCGAGTGTGGTATAAGAGCAACGCTTCATCACAATTGATATGGAGCAGCAGGCCAATTTGGTCTATGCCGCCCCAGGAAACTTGTACCTCCGTTTGACAACTGAGGTATATGCTAACTCTGATGGTACCGCCACCGGCGACAACATCACAAGTTATGCACGCAGCCAGCGCCAGGTCCCGGTGATCATTCCGGCTAGCTTGGTTAACACGGCCCAACGTCTATTGACTGTTGACCTGTACATTAACAACATCTTCGTGAATCCTGAGATTAAATGCTAGTCTCTAAAAGTTATATGAAAACATATAGCTAGTCGTGTTTGACACGGCGACATTACCAAAATGCGGGAACACCCTGATAGCTCTTACTACCGCGACATCATTCGAAAGAATAATGTCGCACCCCGGTGAAAATCGGTAAAACTATAATGATATTCAATAATACACCTCCTAGTATTTTCACTAAGAATATCATTATAGGGATATGGTAAAAATGTAAGAGATTGGGCAATCCGCAGGAACTATGCTAAACGAAATATTTCGCATGCATATGTCCTTAGAGACTTGATGGTGATGGACGTATTTAAATACGTTTAAGGTAAAGTCCAGCCCCACATGGAAACAGTGCATTAGAGTAGCATCTAATGAGTCAATGACTCGCAGGCAATTAATGATTGCCTAGCCGATCTATGATCGGCCGGAGGAAATGCCGCGACGAGATAGGTATAAGCGTCATGATATTTACATCAAGCGTATTGGATTTAGCTTGATCCGTGTCTATCGTTTCCAGCGATTGACACAAAACACCAGCACTGGTGAGGTGCTGTTGTCGCAGTTGAAGTGGCCGATTGAGACCATCTACTCTGGTATGCGTCCGTCGTTCAACGTGTCCAACCCAGTGTGGGAGGGTTCCAACGGTATTACTCCGGCCAGCGGCAACCCCAACGCCTGGCGCGATTGGCATCGCATGACCCGCCAAAACCCCCATGAATGTGAGGTTTTGGCCAATGCGGTGTCTCTCTTGCCAACAACTAATGCGGATCCGACCCTGATCCAGCCGGCGACATCGGTGACCCAATCCAGCCAGGCCCAGGCTGAGCGTTTGGTCTACCACCAGAGCCAGAAGACCATTACTACCGTCAGCATCTTGGCTCACGGTATTAGCATTTATAACAACTTCGCTGCAGAGTTCTTCGCGGATTACCAGCCTTATCATTATGGTGGTTACAATATTGTAACCCCTGAGGATGATGGCGCGTTGATGATTAACTTCAACCTATATCCAGGAACATACCAGCCGTCCGGTTTTTACTCTAATTGCCGGCAAAAGTCATGTGAAAACATATGGCTAGTCATAATAATTATGGCGACATCACTAAAATGCAGGAAAATCCAAAAAGCTATCGATACCGCTTCACATCTGAAAGGATATAGAGGCACCCCAGGGAAACTTGGTAAAACGGCCGTTAAACGCCGGGGTATGGTAAAAATTCGAATAGATGTATAATGGACAATCCGCAGGAATGATGCTAAACGAAATAATAATTATATTTCGCATGCATTTGTCCTCAACGACTTGATAGTGATGGGCATACTACTATGCTTAAGGGAAAGTCTATTCTCAATAGAAATATTGCATCAGAGTAGTATCTGATGAATCGATGACTCGTGGGCAATCCATGATTGCCCAGCCGATCTATGATCGGCCGGAGGAAATGCCGCGACGAGATTAGTAGAAAAGCACATCAACATTTCGCGTGCCCGCGAATTCTATTATAACTTCACTTCCGCATATGTTACCAGTGCGAACACAGCGGACCTTTTGGTAATTGCTATCGCGATTAACTTCTTACTAAACAGATTGGTAAAGAAAGGTAATGCAAAAACATTACCTAGTGATGATTATGCAAATTATGTAATAAACTCGCGCATAATCACCGCGACAATATCAAATTGCAGGAAACTCCTTAGAGCCTTTACTACTACCCATGGGCGGCGACGCACCATGTGGAACCCCAGCGAAAGTTGGTCAAACAAATCTTCTAAAGATTTGGGGCATAGTAAAAACGTAAAGGATTGGACAATCCGCAGCCAAGTAGTTATTGGTAGTAATATCAATAACTATGCAGTTAAGAGACTAAATGGTATTGGATATCTACAACGATATTTAAGAGATAGTCCTTCCCTATCGAAAGATAGTTGTAAGAAGAGGAATGCGAGTATTCCAGAGCTTACAATAAAGGTCAAAAGACCTCGAGGAGAAAAAGAATTAGCGATGGTAGTGCTGTAAAAAATACAAAAAATTGCAGCAAAAAGTCATATGAAAACATATGGCTAGTCATAAACATTATGGCGACATCTCCAAATTGCAGGAAACTTCTAAAACCTTCGATACCGTCCTATAGTAGTAATACATATAGTGACACCCCAGGGAAACTTGGTAAAACGGCCGTTAATGGTCGGGGTATGGTAAAAACTCGAATGGATGAAACAATGGACAATCCGCAGCCAAGCACCTTAATGGTGTGCAGTTCAACGACTTAATGAAGATGGGGGTATAAAATATATATACCCATAAGAGAAAGTCTAGCCCCAATGGAAACATTGCATTAGAGTAGTATCTAATGAGTCAATGATTCGCAGAGGAAATGCTGCGATGAGATAGGTATTAGCGACTCCGTTATTCGACATAAATACAGTCGTATTTATGTTCCAAATATTTGGAAAAATATACAGTATCATATTTATTTTTTATTTATATTTCAAAAGGAGTTTATATGAATATCAAAAAATTAGCATGTTTACTAATTAAATACATCATGTAGTTTATTTATAAATATGACTGACAATAATATTGTCCGTAATCGAAACGGCAACCGTTATATACTCAAAAATAATAAACCACGTATATTGTGCAAAGGCGATAATGATACTTGCTTAAAAGAAGTGGTTGATTATTTACATAACTATTGCCGCATGCATATAAAGGAGCTGGGGCTGAATAATGAACATAAAGATGAAATCCGATGGGTAGAGGGTCGTCGCAAAATATGCGATAATGGTGAATGGCGTTTTTTATGTAATGCGGATGACAATAAGTGTCCTCGATTCGCAAGACACGGTAGTAAATTATGCATTGGCCATAATAATGGTCAATTAAGATATTATGATAAGAACCGTGTAAAAGGTCAAAAATATGAACATAATGGAGAAGTGAAGATATATAATGGCAAACAGTTATGTAAAATTTGTCAATACGTAGATGATAAAACTGGTAATAAGTGTGAACGAAAAATTGATCATGGTGATTTTTGTCACACACATAGTTATTTTTATCAATGTAAATTTACTGGCAATTGTCTCAATCGCCGCATGCTTGATGGTGATTATTGTCGTTATCATATCAATAATAAACAAAATATAATCATAAGATCTAATAATGAAGCTATTATCGCGAAGTTATTAAATGCCCTGAATGTGACATACAAATGTAATGAAACTTATCGTTATATTGATGGAGAAGGTAATCACCATTTTTATCCGGATTTTTATTTATATCCCGATAAAATATTTATAGAATTTGATGGAGAGTTACATTTTAAAAATATTAAACATTTTCATGGCGATAAAGGACTATCTGATCGTAATAAGGCCGATGTACGAAAAAATAATTACTGCATCGAAAATTCATATGTATTATTGCGCATCCCATATAATTATACAAAAATTCAAATCGAAACCTTTGTGTATTTGTTTGTAACACATCGCCATAAATATGCGCCAGGAATTTATGTACCTACTAATAAGGATTTTGACTTGTATACATGGATGGATACGTCGTCATGGAATATTATAAACTATTTCGTCACATTCGGCAAATCTATCAATAAAGAAGATTATGAAGACACTGAACTCTTCATTAAAGATAATATATAAAATGTGGAATATTTGAAGTCAGTAATTTATATACATTAATATGAGTGCAATATGTACCATGTTTTATAGTAATATAAAAATGGTTGGTGCACCTCGCTTGTTATAAGTAATCCGTCTACGTAATATGAAAATATATCTTGTTCCCAATACAAGAGTAAATACCACGGATATTTTTCTAATATTATTTTTTGCGTGATTCCAAAAGACACTTCTCATATTCATTTTTGGGAATGAGACTTTTCATCATATTTAAACCAAATATTAATTATTAACAATGAAAAATTAATTTGCAAAAAAGAATAACCTCATACAAACATTGTAATATATCGTCGTACATCAGTGGGCAATAGTTGCAGCCATTCCAAACACTCCACGCGCACAACCTTTACATAGGTGTCATTGGTAATAGTCACAATAGTCGCGGCAAAGCACACCGGACAATACATATTTTCAATATGCTCCGTATTTATAAGTCCGATCGTATGATTAACTGAACACGGTTGCCCCCTTTCATGTACAAAGCCTAAATAATGCCAATATAGCTCTCTATGTACTCGCTTTAAAATCTTAGCGTGATATAAGACCATCGCGCTCACAAATGTATAATTCTTTAATACATCCATCTGACAATAGTAGAAGCAATAATGTCCACAATTAACAATCGGGCAGTACGGATAAAATCCGATAGCGGCCAAGATATTATATGATACTGCGTATTCATAATTTTTAAGTATATAATTGTACTGTGACTTTATTATTCTATGCTTACGCTTGGCCCGCGCGGACTTACCCTTGCGACGATATCGTTCTAATACATCTGGCATTTTTGGTTGCCGTACACATGGTATATGGCCATTGACTGTATAATACGAAATACAAAACAACCGGACTGTACACCCAGAATCATCGCAAGATACGCACATACTATAAGAAGATACGATCTCGAGAAAGAGCCTGTTCCATAAATTCTGCAACTGACATATTCGTGATTGAAGCCCAGACGAATTCATTGTTAAATATGGAGAGTAAAATTCTTAAATAAGAATCTTATATTTACCAGAATTAAATTCAATTTGGACTTTAATCTACATAAAATATATATAATAATATGCAACATAAGCCAAACATCTACCGCACTGGCGATTGGGTTTGCGATGGATGTAATCAATTAAATTTTGCATCAAGGCGGCAATGTTATAATTGTTCGGCAAAGAAAAAGCCCGAGAAAAAGAAAGGCGATTGGAATTGTGATTGCGGCACAATGAATTTCGCTTCTCGTTCTTGTTGTTATAAATGTGGAAAAAATAATACAAATTCTCTACCTATAACATTGCAAATGAATCCAGACGTCAATCTCGTTCAGACTACGTCTTCACGTCGATTTCCGAATGATTGGGTATGTGCCTGTGGGACAATTAATTTTGCAATCCGATCAGCATGTTTTAAATGCCAAAAAACTAAATCAGATGAGGTCATCACGACTAGTCATTCTTCGGATAGTCCGCCGAATGAAAATTGTATAATATGTATGGATCGACCCGCGGATACATTAATAAGTCCATGTGGTCATTTAGGATTTTGTAATTTATGTTCACTCAGCATGAATAAATGCCCAGTATGCCGAACGTCTTATGATCCGGATACTCAATTAATAAAAGTATATAAAGTATAGTTAAAACACATAACGATTAATTATACGGATAATATCCGTTGGAATAATATTAAAATATGTTTGACTACGGTCATGTATTAAGAATGAAGAATCATCTATCCATGTATAAAAATCGATCATATCAAATCGATATATATTTTTTGTCACTTTAATGCATTTGTATATGTTTCTACTAAAAGTGGATCCTGGGCGGTTATTATTAGATGATGTTATGATATATAAATTATTTGTAGACGTCTGCAGAACAAATACATTGACTACATCTCGCGGATAGATCTGCCCACTATTATATTTTAGTTGTGTTATACATAACTTAGGTAAAATATTTTCAATATATTTATCATACGTTGATGATAAAATATTATTTCCATTTTCCAGTATAAATAATTTAGTAACACGTGAAAAATCATCTTGGGGGGTGTCATCATAATAATGATTTGGCCAATGATATTGACAAAAATGTGATATCTGAACCTCAATTTTATGTGTACATTCTGGAATTATGCATTTACTTGTGATTATGGGTTTTGTATAGACATAGTTACTCTTACATGATAAACATAATTTACGCATAATAGTCCATTTTCTAGTATTACAAGTAATTGGGATATAATCAAATTTGCACCGAATGCAAATATGTTTGTGTCACTCTGATGACATTGCTTGATTAATTTACGAATTGAATTATTAACCTATTATAAATTCAATTGGCAACGGCTCTCTCGTTTACGAGATGCCTAAGCCAATGACCTATTGGCAAAAAATATATAAAATCGAAGAATTATTTACTCATGAATATGAGTGAAAGTCATGTCCTGCTCGCGACTCCTCTCATTTATGGCATCTTGAAATTCCCTCTCATTAAACGTGGTAGTAAGTAACATAGAAGTTAGTTTGTAACCGCGATCACGAACACTTACGATGGATGAAGCCCTATCAGCATTTGGATCCTCTCCACGAAACAGGATCCAAACTTTTACTCCCACAATTTCGGGACCATCTACCATATAATCCTCAATGTAAACCATATAATCATGAACTGTTACCCAAATTGGCAACTGAACATGATAATGCTGCTCCGGATGATTTGCTACTGGGGTGTTCTCCAGTAGAAAACTAATCCCACTTTGACTCAAAAACGAAGGAAGAATCATAATTTACAATGTGTATTGTGTTGAATAAATTCGAACATATTTGCCAGGATCTAATTCAATTTGTTGTGAGCTAACCGATAAAAAATTATACCAAATATTTATAAAAACTTGGAGTATATGGTTCATATAATGAATAATTATATCTAGGTTGGCCGTGTGATGATGGTAGAATATTCGGAACCGAGGGGGCCAATAACATATACAATTCCTTTCTATTATATATTGTAGCAATATGAAATGCAGTCATACCACGGTCATTAGCATGTGTCTTACTAGCCCCGGAGGTAACTAATCGTGCACATACATCTATATTTCCGTCACGCACCGCTCGCATCAGCGGTGTATCCATATTTTCATCAATCGTATCAACAAATATACCGGCTGATAACAATATTGCCACAATTTCTAGTGATCCGGTGCCATAATAAAGCGCAGTACGTCCATGAATATCACGGGCACTAATATCGGCGCCGGACATCATCAAAATTTTGACTGCCGCCACATTATTATGAAACGCGGCATACATTATCGGCGTCATTTTAGTTTCCGGCAATGGAATGTTAATATTGGCACCTCCAGCTATTACTTTGAGCAGACGTTTAATGTCGTCGGCAGTTATGGCATGAAATACGGCGAAGGCAATATCGTTGTCCATCGCCGTTAATTTATAATATATAAAAAAGAAATATTCATTTTTTCCCATCCGGTCGATTAATATCGGTAGAATGTGATAAGCGTTGTGCGGAACAATCAAGTCGCGCGCCCCCAGGTGTACACTGGAGAGTAGACAATTTTGTAGCCGGCGGTGGAGTGGCCGGTTGAATCTCTTCGGCCGGAATTGCCAATGTGTTCGTACTAATCGATGGCCGATTCGGGCGCATATTTGCCGCCGCCACTGCTGAATTTATTGCTTCCCGCATTCGTGCTTCATCAATTGCTTTTTTGATTGCAAGACCCTTTTCAACAACGGCAAAAATTAATTCATATTCGCGCGGAAACATAACATGGCTAGTGAAATGCGTACATGGGATGATACCTTGATTATTTTGTGTCATATTTATGAGATCCGTGCCCACTTGTTTAGCACATGCGATCGCCGCCGATAATTCATGATAAAAGGGGGTCTCCTTGTTTATAATCACCGCTTGAAATTCCATCATCCATAGGATGAGATCATAAATATCAAGGATTGCAGTTGGTTCCGTTGGGGCCGGCAGGGGTGTTTGATTGTCGGCCATCTTCGACCGGTGTATTTAGAATATAATATTTACAAAAAATAAAATCAAATTTAACCGCCGCGCTGGTACCATTTAATGGCGGCATAGTACACTGTTCGAACATGTGAATAATATTCATCGAGATGATTCTTGAGGGAGACGGCCGCCCGATAATTGGCCGGCGTAAATTCTACAATAAACGGGAAGGTGAAGAAATGTCGGATCGCCTCCGTAATTATCACATATTCGCCACATAAATCTTGCGTGAACTGATTAGCGCGCAATAATTCTTCTTCCATGCTAAATACTGGCGGCGCACCTTTCTTAACCCGCGAATATAATGTATCCAAAATTTCAACATAGTCCGTGCGTTCATTACACGTTTGTGTATTTGGCAGCGCGATAGGCCGCTTATGTTGTTTAAGTGGCAAGAGGGATGATTGCGGGGGTTCGATATCACTATGCATCGGGAACTGATCGGGCGAATATGCATCCGCCGTATAAATACTAGTATTTGTCAGGTTGGTATTTGTCAGGTTGGTACTTGTAAGGTTGGTACTTGTAAGTTTGGTACCACGCGTATACATTGTTGTACCTAATTTTTTAATCGCCAGGACCATCCTGAGAAACATCTATAGTATATAGGCAGATGAAATTCAAATGGATTTTATAATTATTTTATCATCAGTTATAGATATTGATATGTTTCCGATGGTGCGTGTGCCAAGATCATTTTTCGAAATCTCCATGTAAATCATGGGGAGGGGTGTGGGCGCGGCAGGTATAAGGACGGTAGCAGCGGACATATGGGCGGCATGTTTTGTCTCGGCATCCGTCGCCAATTCTTGTTTTACTTCGTTTATTAAATCCGGCGTGACATGATATCGGATCACTAAATCTTCAGCAGACATTTTATTTTTATGCATTTTTACTTTTAGAAATCGTTTTTGCGCGAGGTGTACAGCCGCTAGAGTGACCCCGAGTTCCTTGGCCAACTCCTCTTTTTGCTTTCCGGCCATCATCAATTGCTCCAGTTGGTGATATTTATCGGTCGTCCAACGTTCTCGGCCGCTGCTCATTGTATATAATACTATAATAATCATTATTAAAATCTATATGTCCTGCGTATAATGTAATCGCGCACACTGTAATCTCATTTGTTCCATTCAAGTATGCGTAGTTATGGTAACAAAAAATATATATAGTTAATGATACACTTATTGATTATTCTTCATTCTTGAACGTAAAATGTAATAGAAAATCATATCCACTCCTTCGGAAGATATCTATTTTGTTACCGTTATGTTGGGTTCCATTGGATATTACGTCAAATCGCGCACCGCGGGCCGAAATGGATTATTTGAAATAAATATATAGGATGGCGATTATGCGGCCTTTGTTGATATGGCTCTGCATGTTTCTTTAGTGAAGATCACGCCGGTGGGAATGTTATTCCATTGGGTCATCGATAATGTTGCAGAAATCGGCGGCGGACATGATGCCCTGGCGGCATCTGTAAACACACGCTTATATCCGTCGGAGATATAGGCGATTTGCCCCTTAGTATTGTTTACAAATGTACCATTATAGACTCCCCGCGGCAACATATGTTCGCGCACACTTGTATAATAATAGATTGCGATCAAAACGCCGATTAGAAGTAATAACCATAACATTGTTGGAGTATGGGGCAGCTATATTTACTGGCGCTGAAAAAATTATAGCCAAGTGAATTTATTAATCATATCAACAATATCTTTCGGCAAAACTCCAATATAACTATCAGACACTCGCAAGAAGTCTACATTGCCACCGACCAATAGCCATTGCATCATGCTATCAATGTGGGCGGTGACCCCTTTATGATAAATTTCAGGTGTTATTTGTTCATATAAGACGTATTCGTTTCTGTGGGCGTAGGCGCCTTTTAGTTGAGTTGATACAATAATTGTATCAGATATACATAAAAATGCTCCCACAATCACTATGCTATTATGGAATACTTTATATTTTTTATAACACAAATCAGGTAAATCAAAATATCGTAGACTTCTATCATAAGATGTGTATTTATATTCTAAATCCCCATATTCAGTAAAGAAGGGATCAATTTTTCTACTAAAATATACATACCCATGATGCCACTGGCAAATACCTTTCGATTTTTTCCTAAGATTTTTACAATTTGGAAACTTACATTTTCGTATTTCTCCATTATAACAATGAGTACTTAATGGAGAAGAAACACATTTATTTATTTCATCACATTTTCTACAATTTGTTAAATAATCATAATTACAATGTACGATTTTTTTACATATATTACATCTCCGGTCGCTAATAAGAACGGCGGCTGCCATATTGATTATTTATTCATTGATTATTTATCCATTGATGATAAAAAATTCAATTGGTATTTATTCATCCAAATTATGGCCAAGTAAATTTATTAATTAGGACAACAATATCTTTCGGCAAAATTCCGATATAACTATCGGACACCCGCAAAAATTCTACATTACCTCCAACCAATAGCCATTGTGTCTTGATATCAAGGCGGGTATAGACACATTTGTGATAAATTTCTGGAGCCTTCTGTTCATATAATATATATTCTGGTTTATGAGGTTTATTCTTAGCTCGAATTGTTACAATAACTTTCCCAGATATGCATAAAAATACCCCTAAAAACTCTGATGGATTACTGAATACCTGATATCGTGTATACCATAAATCAGGTAAATGAAAATATTGTATACTTTCAACATAAGATGTCTTCCGAGAACTCAAATTTCCATATGCAGTAAAGAAGGGATCAAGTTTCCGATTAAAATATACATGTCCATGGTGAGCATCACAAATTCCCCGCGATTTTTCAATAAGACTTGGACAATTTGGAAATTTACATTTTCGTATTTCTCCATTATAATGATTATATGTAAGGATTAAACGCTGTCCATGGAGTTTTTGACATGTCCCACAAGATGATTCCGCGGAATCATAGTTACAATGTAATAATTTATTACATTGGGCACGGGCACACCTATGGTTACTAATGATAGTTGCAGCCGCCATTATTTACCAATGGACAATAAAAAATTCATTTTTTGTATATAATATTTTGATCACGGTAACATACAATTTATTTCGTGTAGATTAGACAAATCCGCAAAATATCGCGCGGTATGACCTCAAGATATCCTACTATTATATCGGCAAAATTAATGAAAATATGTTGGTCGCACCATATACTATCGAAGCATAATTTACATTGATGATCAATACAAAACTTATATTTTGTAGGAAATTTATGACATAATTTGCAACATAAATATAGATATTAACTTTAAAGTGTTCGACACAAAGACCTCTACGCACTATCGGTAATGTACAACCAATAGAACTAGTACAGGTGGTTCTAAACTTGGTTTTCGTATACATTAACATACAATCCATACAATATAAAGCATACGAAGGAATCTTATTATCGGCCTGGGCTAAATAATATGCACCTTCATTCAAACAATTGGCACTATAACAACATAGTCGTAACCGACATAAATCACATAAAGCTTTACCATCACGTATAGTTGCGACCCGTCGGCAATCAGAAAAGGCGCAACGCTGCATATTCAAATAGTTTACATACTTTGGTAACTATAAAAAATTCATTTGTTATAGAGTAGACAAATCCGCAAAATATCGCGCGGTATGGCCTCAAGATATCCTACTATTATATCGGCAAAATTAATGAAAATATGTTGAACACACCATATACTATCGACACATAATTTACATTGATGATCAATACAAAACTTATATTTTGTGGGAAATTTGCAGCAGAATTGACAACATAATTGTGGATAATAACATTTAAAGTGTTCAATACACAACCCCATGCGTACGATTGGTTGTCGACAATTGCCCCCGGCCCCGTCCATACATTTGGTTATGTATGTATTATCATTTGTCGTACAAGATCTACAGTGCATATCATGTCCGTATATGATTGGGCGCATTCCCGGCCCATTAATATAAAACATGCTCTCATTATTACAACCGGCAACTTTACATGCCATTCTTGTGTCACATCTTGAGCAGGTTAACGACTTAGCGCCCCATACGGCGTTTCCGCAGTCAGTAAATCTACACTTTGGTTTTTTGTGAATATCTTGAATCATTCCGGAATATTTGTCGTACTAATTTTATTTCTCCACAAAAAATTCAATTTGTAATAAATGAGTAGCCGAAAATTAGAATCCGGCAAATTTATAAATTATATTATTTATATCTTTCGGTAGAATTCCGAAATATATTTCCGATGTTTGTAGATACTTCATACCCCCGGCCAATTTCCATTGTAACGGAATACTCATCGCGGTGTATCTCTTTTTTGCAAATATATATGGGGCAATTGGTTCGAATGTTATGTATTCTATAAAAGTAACGTCTTTGGGCAAGATTACAACAACCATATAAATGTTAGATGGATATTCTAATGATATGCTCCAAATGTACGGAGTTGCTAGAACGATATGCCGTTTATATTCTAAATTGGGTAATCTGAATAGGCTTTTTAATGTAGAATTATCATAATTACGTATATATGCGCCATTGTATGCGGAAAAGAACGGATCAATTCTCTTATTAAAGTAAATATATTTACGATGTTTAAAACACATATTCTCAAAGTTAGGCGTTAACCAAGTACACTCTGGAAATTTACATAATTTTGTTAATCGCGCCGATATATCAGTATAACTATCAGGATAAGTTGTTTGATTATTACAATTATCACACTGTAATGAATTATGTTTAATATAAGTTATTGCACCACAACGTGGACATTCTCGACTGCATTGAAGAATTGCCGCCGACATCTTTTCCTTTAATGTTATCTTCTTAAAAAATTCAATTTTTATAGGTAGGATATAGTTAATTCTAATATATCTTTCGGCATTATATGAAAATAAGTAGTTCGCATTCGTCTATAAATAGTATATTGAATAATATATTCTATTGTTTTATATTTTTTGGCGATTGCTAATGATAATGCAGTATTTTTGCAAATGTTGATCTTATTAATTTTCGCATTATTATGCAATAAAGTTTCTACAAGTTTTTGATTATTCATATTAACAGCACACATTAGGGCAGTCATGCCATATGCATTGACTTGATTAATATTGGCCCCGGATACCAATAATATTTTCATACTTTCTGTGTGTCCACCTTGTACTGCCCACATTAATGGAGTATATCCATACTCACAAGTCTGATTAACATTTGCTTTGGCGGCCAATAATATTTCTATAATTTCATTATGTCCAGCAAGGACTGCCCACATTAGTGCAGTCCGTCCATATTGATCCGTCTGATTAATTTTAGCATTGGATTTAATGGCGGTCTGGACCCCAATTATATCACCATTTCTACAATAATCAATTAGAGTGGTCATCGCGAATAATTTATGATTAATATTATATTTTGCAAAAAATAAATTCAATTTTAAAGATAATTTGTAATTTCCATCAACACATCCCGCGGCATCACACCTAAACCAGTATTCGCTAACCATTTACAAAGGTGCTCCCGAATAATATGTTCAATCTTTTTATTAGAAGTTTTTCTGGCCATAGTTAATGAGTGATATCCTTTTTTATTAACCTGAAGAGCATTTGCATTATGCGCTAATAATATTTTAACTATTTCCGTACGTCCACATCCCGTAGCAAATATTAATGGCGTATTACCGGCTTTATTTACATGATTAATATTAGTTGTCTTTGTTAATAAAATTTTTACGATTTCGGTATGTCCCCCCTCTATGGCCGCCCACATTGGGGATCTATTTTTGTAATGGCCGCGCTGATCCAAATCAGCACCGTACTCCAATAATAATTCTACACTTTTTGGGCTTCCACTTTGAATGGCCTTCATTAATGGAGTCCCCGACAAGCTGGCCTGATTTGGATCAGCGCCATACGCTAATAATATTTTTACTATTTCCTCACATCCGCCTAATATAGCCAACATTAATGGAGTAGTGTTATAATGATTAGTAAGATTAACGTCGGCTTTATTTGCTACTAATTTTTTTACAATTTCTGGATGCCGATGCCATACAGCTAATATTAATGGAGTATTTCCTTCTTCAGTAAACTGTTGATTAGTATCCACACCAGACTCAATAGCGTCCACTACTCCTTCAACATTTCCGTAAACGCACGCCGCTACCAAAGAGGCCATTGCAAATCTATTTATTAATAAATAATCAAAAAATAAATTCAAATTTAAAGATAATTTGTAATTTCCATCAACACATCCCGCGGCATCACACCTAAACCGGTATCCGACAACATTTTACAAAGATGCTCCCGAATAATATACTCGATCTTTTTATTAGACGTTTTTCTGGCTATAATTAATGAGTAATATCCTTTTTTATTAGCCTGAAGAGCATTTGCATTATACGCTAATAATATTTTAACTATTTCCTTACGTCCACATCCCGTAGCAAATATTAATGGCGTATTCCCGGCTTTATTTGCATGATTAATATTCGTTGTCTTTGTTAATAGAATTTTTACGATTTCAGTACGCCCTCCTTCTATCGCCCAATTTAGTGGAATATTTTTGGTACGGTTGAGCTGATTTGGATTAGCGCCATACGCCAATAATAATTCTACACTTTTTTGATTTCCGCTTTGAATGGCCATCACTAATGGAGTCCCCCACGTATAATAACTATTATTCAGATTTGGATCGGCGTTATTTGACAATAATATTTTTACTATTTCATCATACCCATATTTGGAAGCCAGTTGCAATGGTGTATTGCAATAATTATTGGAAAGATTAACGTCGGCTTTATTTTCCACTAACTTTTCTACAATTTTTGTATACCTATAATGTACAGCCAATATCAATGGAGTATTCCCATCACCAGTCTGAGAATTAATATCCGTACCATATTCGATAGCTGCCAAAACTCCTTCAAGATTTCCACTGCTACACGCTATTAGTAATAAGGCCATCTGCAAATCTGTTTGTTAATATTTATCAAAAAATAAATTCAATTTTAAAGATAATTTATAATTTCACCCAATATATCTCTCGGCAGCACACTTAAACCGGTGTCCGACAGAATTTTATAAATATGCCCCCGGATAAGATATTCGATATCTCGTCTTTCATTTTTAATTGCCATCATTAATGGACTGTATCCCCTCCCGTTGATAATAAACGGATTCGCATTGTGTTCTAATAATATTGATATTAATTGAATTTCACTCCATGTATACATTATGGCCAACATTAATGGAGAATTTCCGACATTGTTGACATGATTAACGTTAGCCGCGCCAATAGAAGATTGTCCAGGCAATTTCATTGCCGCAAACGTTAATAGAAATTTTACCATTTCTATGTGACCTTTTCCCGCCGCTAATATTAATGGAGTAGTTCCGGCATGATCAGTCTGATTCACATCGGCACCGTAAGCTAATAAGAGTCTCACAATGTTTGTGTATCCGTATGCCATAGCGTATATTAATGGCGTACCCCCACTATTATCGGCCATATTCACATTCACTTTAGTTAATAATAATAATTGTATTATTTCTTCGTATCCATATTTTGATGCTAATATTAATGAAGTCTTACCACCCTCATTAGCATAATTAATATTTGCATTATTTGTTAACAAAATTTCGATAATTTTTGAAAATCCATAACATGCCGCCAATATTAATGGAGTATTTCCGTATTCATCAATTTGATTAATATCCGCGCCGGATTCGATAGCGACCACAACTTCTTCAATATTTCCGTAGGCACATGCCGTCAGTAAAGAGGTCATTTGCAAATATGTCCAAAATTGAACGTGTTGTGTATTAATATTAATATAAAAAATAAATTCATTTTTACAAAAGTTAATTATTCTATAACAATAAAATCAAAGGATACATTATCGATTAATAAACTAGTGCAGCCTTGTGATATGCGTTAATGCCTGTTACATTTTTCTTTGCTTTTAATGAGGATTTGCCCCAACACCAGGAATCCTTCGGGCGATAAACATATCCCTTGCATCCCGTAGTTTTATTACATTTGGCTGCACATTGATTTGGAGCGCCCACCATACTCCACATATTCGTGCCGGGCGTGATGTCAACGTTGAGCGTTTTAGTATATCCGGCCGGGGTTGGATCAATTGTCAACGCACCTTTATGATATGCAACGGCGCCGGGCATTGTATACGCGACTAATGATGATTTGCCCCAACATTTCGGATCTCGTCTAGTAAATCCCTTGCATCCCGAAGTTTTATTACATTTGGCGGCACATTCGGCGACCGTACCACTTATACTCCACATATCCGTACCCGGATTTATATCTTTTCCCTTCGTAATTGTATACGTCGCTAACGGATTGACAGGGGCTGTCGGGGTTGGTGATGGCGCCGGGGTTGGTGTCGGCGATGGGGTAGGTGTAGTTGTCACCGGCGGTTTCCATGTGTTGACTTCGGCCGATGACTTCTTTTTAACTTCACTCTTAGAATAAAACATATAATAAATACCGCCGCCAACTATAAGTAACATTACTAAAATTATGACGGCAATAAGAATTTTACGCCACATTCGTATATTATTGGAACTATTTTTATGTCCTGGAATTTATTGTAGTGAACGTCATAGCGAACAAATAAGAGGACCGCGTGCTCGGTGAATATGATCCGCGACTAACAGGAGCGGTGGTATACGAGTTATTATACGCTTGGCGAAGGGCCGCTCCTGCTAGTCGCGGCCGGCGAATGCATAATGTATACCTATCCGCAATCGGCGGCGAATATATCTGAAGGTAAATTCGCCGCCGCGAAAATAATTAACATCTATAATATATTGTACGTGATGTACACAGCGACAAATACGGTTGGTCAAACTGATTGCGGGACCAGATTTATGTTCAAAGTAGGTGAATCGGGGCTTGGCGCAACCCATCCCCAGACCGGCTCACTTTTGCCAACTATTAATGCGGATCCAAGCCAGCCGCTTGAATATATTTCCGGCATCACAATGAAGATGCAAGATGATAAATCAAGAGTCCGCGCAATAAATAATATTTTTGTTAATCGTCCCGGCGGGTCTTCGCGCCAATTAGTGTATGATATTGGATTTCCGACTTCGGAAGGAGTACTCCGGCAATTTCAATGTCCCGCTGGATCTGCCGTCAGCGGTATGAAAGTGTGGGGCGGGGAAAAAACTGGACGTATGCAATTTAGATGTACGAATTTGATGACTGGTGCCCATACATGGAGTCCGGCATATGGATATGATAATGTTAAAGATACTGGCGACCCGCAAACTGTGTACTGCCCGAATAATGCATTTGCGGTTAGCTTCGACGGCAAATTTAAGAGCGGCGGCGATGCGAGTGATAAGCGTCTATGTGATTTTCGCATGGGCTGCCGCGATTTTACTCCGCAGTTGAATGTATTGCGAACACATGCCGGCAAATTATCATGTTGCATGGGAAAAACGGACAGAAAAATATGTGGCGATTATCTGCCACAGGGCCCCGGCTGTGAATCATGGATGCGCTCATATTGTAAATCATATCCAAAGGATCCGGCCTGTGCATGCTTACTGAGTCCGGTGGCGACAAGCGGCAAATATAATCCTATTTGTGTCGATGCGAAATGTATATCCGGCGGATATTTACCCCAGTCAATGATTCAGGCGCGGGGTGCGGGATGCCCGAATATCACTGAATGTAATATGATTCTTGATATGAAAAATAATTATGGCCTCATCAACTTCAAAGATGCTTCCCTTGTACAAAAATGTGAAAGTGCAAGTGGAAGTGCAAGTGGTGCACCAGCCACACCAACAATTGAAACCCCGGGTAGTGGTCCCGGCACATACATTCCGCCGGCGCCTACCCTCCCGAAACCAACGAAGAAACCCCCGCCGGCAGCGGACAATACAACATTATTTATCATGCTCGGCATAATCTTGTTCGTATTTTTAGGTGTGATGTTGGCAGTCATTGTTGCATATAGTGGCGGAGCAGGTCCAATGGACCGTCACCCCGACGAAGCGGCGAACCTGAAGAGCACGCATCTCCAACCCGAGAAATAGAACATAACTAATTATATTATATATATTTTACAATGGATGTATACACATGATATCTAATTGGTTTTATTTTTTATGACTTCCAAGACCATGCTAACACTGTATTCATGATCAATTATTTATATAAAAAATTTAACTACCATTAGGCGATCGTCCACGGTTATAATAAAATTTATTGAGGTCGCATGTAAAGCAAACACGATTTCCATTGAAAGGCTATAATAACAAATAGAATAATTCCACCCAATATAACGGCAGGAGTAAGAGCCGTGATACTTAAAATTATTAAGATTATTATTGCTGGAATTAACATGGTAATAATTAATGCATATATGTGTGGCATAAATGACACGGGCTGGGTACATAAGGGCAAGAGAGTAATAAAACAGTCTTCATCTAGTGTAAAGAAATTCGCTTCCGGTGCACAACCACGTTCTGCACTATCATAACAACAAGGAGAAATCCATTTATCAACCCAGATTAATACCCATGATATACCAAAATATAGTGTGCAAAATATAATAATGCACAACGATATTCCCAATATCGGCATATAAATCATAAGTATTTTATTTTTGCATTTTGTATCAAGCGGAACCTCATATTTATCATTATATATTTCGTTTTTAACTTCTTCATTAGTAGTTTTGTTATAATACTTGCAATAGGCCGAAGTCTCACCGAGATGGGACTCCAATTTCAATCCACGTATACGATTACATTTGCAATTATCAAGGGCCACGAGTGATACTAATGAAATTAGAACTAATATAATACAAATAAAACATAATACGGTGGAACCCGCCATAATGGCGAATGGGATGATATTAAATCGCCAGCGTAAGAATCCGAATGGTACTTTTTGATCTTTGAGTGGGATGACACCCGCCGTCTTAGTATCCCCGGGAGTACTTGTGACAATTAAATCTGTCTTCATAGCCATTATCTATTAATTATTTATCAAAACTAAATTCAATTTTATATTCCTAGCCATCGATTATTATAAAATTGAATTTAGTATTGATAAATAATTATCCTATCCGTATTACACAGCAACACTATAACATAAATAATATATATTTTACAATGGATGTTTTGGCCCAGCGTATCGATCTTCTCGAAAAACAAGTGCAAACATTGGCCGTCATTGTTCAAAATCAGCAAACGATTGTGCAAAAGTTGAATCAGCCAGAGGAATCCCGTCTTGAACACGAACAAGAACGTAAGAAGATAAACGAATGGATACAACAGCAGGATAAGTTGGGCCTAATATGCCATGCTTGTCCCAAGTGTGGATGTAATAAATGCTCATCCGTCGGCCGTGATGTAAGTTACTGATGAAGTAAAATTATTTTTTAATTTATTATATATATTATTCAATGCTTAGTCAACTACTTTTGTTCATAATTTTTGTATTTTTCATATATTTAGCCATAACTTTTGTCTCCGGATCGACAGGCGGAGTATGGCCGCCCACTCCCCATTTATGGACGGATGATTTGCCGTTTGATACAACAAGTGCATAAAATTAAAATGCGATAAATGTTTTTCCCATCCATTTAATATAATCGTCTAGAAGATGGGGAATGCCGGCGGCAAGACGAAGACACAAAATATATATGAACAAATTAATAATCAGATGGTATCTGTAACCCAGCAAGTGGTAAATAGTTGTTCGGCCACCACTAATCAGGAAGTGTTAGTCAATCTCAGCGGCAATATGGGAATTATTGATATGTCCGGCACAACCATTAAGCAAAATACTGCGGTCAATGTCAATTGTGCATTGAGTAATATCAACCGGTCGGATATTACAAATAAATTGGCAACTATCCTCGAGCAAACCGCCGAAAGTAAGGGTTCATTAGCACCATTTGGCAACACTAAGGCCGAGGCGCGCACGACTATTCAAAATACTGTATCGGTGGCCGTTAATACATTGACGGCAAATCAAGTTGCGGCCATGGTTAGTCAAAAGGTGGGCATTGACGCGCAAAATAATAGGGGCGTGATTGTGCTAAAAAATATCACCATTGATCAGTCGGCCAAGGCCGTAGCACAATCAATGGTCGATGTTGTAAATCAGACTGGAGTAACCCAGGCCGTTGCAAATACGGTTAAACAAAGGAGTGAGGCGGAGGGTGGAACTCTCGGCGGTACTCTATTCGGCGGACTCTTCGATGATATATCACAAATGGTTATTGTGTTTGTATTACTGGTTGGCCTTATAATCGGCGGAATTCTGCTGTATTATCTAATATCATCCGGCGCCGGTACATCTTCTGGCGGCCATATGTTTGACATTTTCATTCCGTTCTCACAATATATGTCGGCGGCATAACCTCTGGCCAATCGTATTTTAATTAATGAGATGGAGAGTATGCGATATGGCATCACTTATTAAATATAATCGCCACCATTTTGGTGGCGGATTACTAATTATTGTTAATCAATTTATTATATATTTTTTGTAATTAACTAAACACAATCATCAAAAAATGTGAAAATATATTATCGGGCTATGTTTAAATAATATACTTTTTGGATTCTATTATTTCTTATGAGCACATGATCCTTGTTGTCAAATACCGATCGATATATATTCATCCTATCCGAAGTGCCAAGAATAGTCCAATCGGTATATATTTCCATGCGCGTTGACATACGTAAATTAATACTCATTTGTCCTTGCCCCGGAAAGGATTCGATTAAAATATTTGTTATGTTGTAATGTCTACCCGTGTGGATAATTTTATTATATGCGTCGCTATTAAATGTATTGATAAATCCAGGTGTAAGTGTGTCTATAATAAGAATTAAATGTCTTTGCGATTTAGGATGTTGACGTAATATGTTAACTTGAAATTTAAACAAATCATTTAAAACTGACTCAGTAATGTAATATTTTGTATGCATATTAGATAAATGAAGATTAAGCGTTCCATATGGGGGGGCAAATAGAATTACGGGATTTTCAACATTTATCGGATCCAATAATTTGTTTATAACATTCTCTATCATAGAATTACAGGTTCCATATAATATAATATTCCTAGTTAAGAAATCGCCCGGAAAAACCTTGTATTCTTCGGGATGGGTTTGCATAAAAATTATCATCGGAATAAGAATATATTGTATTATATCTTTCGGTATGACTCCGAAATAGGTATCGTGAACATGGGCAGGGGTCCACCAATCGATATTCCACTCGGATAACCACTCCGGAATTCGATTGGTATGTTGATCTGACTTCCTTTGCATGTATAATATTTCATAAAGCAAAATTCAATTAGTGGGAATACGCTGACGATAATTGAAAGAATAATGCATGGGCGCCAACCATATTTGACATAACGGTAAATATTAGTGCCGTTCAATCTGCCTCTGCTTATTATTTTGTGGGTCCCAAATATTTCTATCTATGTATTATATATTTTTTTATAAGAAATTCTGTTTACAATACGGCCGATTCGGCCTGGCGGCGTTTATGTAAACAAAAATCTTATAAAAAAACTATATAATTTCATGAGAACATTTATTGGATCCACCACTTAATACTATCCTGGCAGCATACTGGCACCGCCCGCCGCCGACCTTATTTTATTCGGCGTTAACTAATTTATGCCGAATTTTATTCGGGAGGAATATATTTCTTAAGTTTTTCGGCCAATTGTGGCGTCACCTCCTCAGGTTTGATTGTGGCAGGTTCGGCCGGCGGTTCATCAATATTTTTGCATGCGGACATGACAATGGCGAGGGCAAATGCTTGGGTGTTCAAATATTCGATGGCCTCAGACATCTTCTCGATCTTTTCCGGCGGCAAAATATATTGATCCATCATGGCGATCGCATCGTCGACGGGTTTACTAAGTCTCCACTGCGCGATCACGCCAAATGTATTCATTTTCTCTTTGGCCTTCTTCAATAAATCATATATAATTGTAAAAATTTGTGTAATATATTTGATGCGGAATACCCTATCTTCCACGAATTGTTGCAGCTGTTTATTAAGCTGATATGGGAATGGCATGTTAACCATTAATTGATAAATAGAATACAATAATTCATAAGGATGTTGGGCAATAATGCGGCCGGCCTCGAATCCCACGGCGTAAATTCCGCGGAGAAGTACTCCAATCCAACCGCCATCGTCCGGAATAAACGCCGATATCATTTGGATCAAGAAATTTCCGGCGTCGAATAGAATTCCGGGTACTCCCGTGCAAACCGACGACATAAAATTGCGCATATTCTCATCGGCGCGGTTTTTTTCGATCAGCGGGGTAACTCGCGCATATACGCCGGCCGGACCACCGGTGAAATCAACCATTTGCATAATGTCAACGAGTGGATCCATTCTTGTGGCCGATTTGAGAATACTTACCATCTGTTGGGCAATCGAGGCGAGAGTGATGAATGCTTCTATACAAACACCAGCAATATCGGCGATGGTATCTAGAGGTAATCCATGCCCGACAACTTCTAATGTTGTGCCAACGGCGCCAAGTGCTGTGCCACGCAAGACTGAAAATACCATTTTAAGAGTGCGGATCACCGGCGCAAATACTGCCTTGGGGGACATTTTCGCTGGTAAAGCTAATGATCTAAAGATTCCAGCTGGTACTGCCACAATTGCAGATGCTCCGCCGGCAGCTAGTACGATGGGTGCCAATAGTATGTCGTCGACGAATGAAGTTATGATGGCTTCTCCGTTATCACCATTAATAAATTGTACCCCGGCCGCGACAAGTCCGCCGCCAACTATGGCCTGGACAGTATACTCTGGTCTAAAATATATTATTAGTAATACTATAACAATTATGATTGCGGTAAGGATTAATGATGTGGTCCCCATATATTATATATATGATATTTTGATCTACGATCAATAACATAAAAAAATAAATCCCGATTACACATCTCCGACCGCTACACAAAACCTATTAAAACCTATTATAGTTTTATTTATTGCCGAGTCTTTTTCAAGACCCGTTCTGCCTTTAACTTTTCACACTTATCCCGTACGGGGATAAATGTAAATTATATAGGTTTTTCCTAAAGCCCTGTAGCCGGGCTGAGCCCATCCTTAGGATGGGTTTTTACATCACCTTTATCAATATGTTTCTGGCTCCATTCACATCTCTATCAAATATATTATTGCATTCTACACAATTATATATTTTGTTTGATCCTAAATCTTCTTTCTTATTTCCACATTCTGAACATGTTTTCGATGTGTATGATTCTTCCGTCTCTATGAATCTTACTCCGAACTCTTCGCATTTTGATTTCAGACGCATTCGAAATGTATAGTGGGATAGAATATAGGCCAGCTTTTTTTGATTCGGTGTTAACTTATTACCTCTTACTATAGATTTCGTACTCATCATTCCGATCACTATAGTTTTGTAATTTGAACACAAATAATTACAGGCTTTCCAATGCATATCATCTATTATATTATTTAATTTTTTCTGTGTTTTGTGGTATTTACGCCAAACTTTATTCTCTTTTAGTTTATCTAATAATTCTATTTTCTTTTCTACCTTTTTCATAGGATTCTCACATATATTCACTATATGATTATTTCTACCTGTTACGTATCCAGTAAGAAATGTTCGTAATCCTGGATCTAATGAGCATGTCGCATGACCTGTACATCCTTGTGTTTGTCTTACAAAAGGCATAAATAAATAGAATTCCTTAGTATGACAATTATATTGTATGATGGAATCCTTCTTAATCTTAATGAAGTCTTCTGAACATTTGATTTTACCAATACCATTACCTATAGTATTTCTTGTCTTTTTAGAAAAAGACTGTGCTTCTAATTTTACTATTTTTCTTGGGTTACCAATTTTTTTATAGCGTAATGGAAATTTTTTATAATTTTGCCATGAGAATTTCTTTTGTGTTATTAATGTCTTTAATGCTTTATATACATCATGAATAGCATTATCTAGGGTATGTATAGGGATGTCATTGGTTTTCCAAGAATTTGGAATAATTTTTTTAATGGCATTTCTGGCCATTTTCCAACTTTTCACTTTATTCTCTTGAGCATAATCTATAGTTTTGTTATAGACTAATCTATAAGATTCCATCCAAGATAATAGTTTCTTACGCTGAGTATTAGTAGGATAAAGAAGTATTTTTCTACTCCGAATGACATTAATAATATTATCGGGATTACCATCCAACTCGAAATGTTTATCGGAATCAGTATAGTTTTCATTAATATTAAACCAAGAATCAGTTTGTAAATCAATGAAATTCTGAACTCTGTCCGGACGCCATAATTTGGCAGATTTTAATACGGAATGAAAATCCGTATTAAATTGCATGTTTTATTAATATAATATATTATATATGTTTAATTAGAAGTAAAAAATAGCAATGTGGTTCCCAAGTAAATAGAAAGATAAGCCATAAAAAGGAGTAGAATAAATAGAAATATAATAGAAAAATAACAACAGTTAAAGAACCCTGACATACAAAACTCCGGCACCAAATTCATCGACTATCGAACATACTGCACATCCCCGGCCACCACAAAATTCACATTCGTGCGACTCAGCGATCCATATATATGGATGGGGTTGTCGCTGATGATGAATGCATTTATCTTGGCGGTATGCAAATATTTTAGCAATCATTTCCGTTGTTTTTTCTCTACATCCCGGCTGCACACATTCTACTAAGGGTTCTTCGGGATGGGCAGGGAAACGTAAACATTTTTGTATACTTTTTGCCTGTTTTTGCCAACAGGCGGCCCGCATGCCTTTTATTACAACGGTTTGACCTTTCGGCATCCAATTATCTGGGGAGCATTTCATCAATTTTGTTATACTTTCTTTGGGGTTTCTGATTTTGCATATGATACCAGAATAAGCACGTGCGTTCATATCAATGCCAAATATATGTTTACTAATAATTTGCCCCGGCGAAAATCAAATGGATTCGACAAGATCGCCCCTCTTCCATGTGCGCTCATAAATAATGTCACCTTCTAATGTGAATTTGATTTCACCTCCATGTCTTACCCCGTCATGATAATTGATTATATGTATAGGCTGCCTATTCAACGGCATATAATCAGGAAGTGTTCTAATATGTATTTTATATTTTTCATCTATGTATATCGTCTGATGGCCGGCCGTGATCTGCCAGCGTATTGATTCGCCATGTAATTGGCCGAAATACCAATGTCGTTCTAACAATGTTGCTTCAAATGGCGTGACATGAATAAGTTCGGTGCCATGGCGTAACCCACATTTTAGATGTTCATATGTCCATGATATATCCTTATCAGACCAAGTGGAAAATATATCTGTCGGATAAGTTAAATATTTGATTTTGAGATAAGTATTTTCGGCAGCAATTCTATCTTTCATCCCGCGTAAAACACGCCACCATCGCCGTAAAACTAAGGCCGCCGATTTATAGTCAGCTATGTGTGTAATGTTTGATAATATTATATGAAGTATTTCTATAGGTAGTCGGTCCATTCTGTTATACATTATACAACTATTGTGGATATTTAAATATCCACGTTGCAAAAAATGAGCGGGGTATACTTTTGTATACATTTGGCGGAGGTCCGCTCCTTTCAGTCGCGGAATGTATCCTTATATTATACGTTTGGCGAAGGTCCGCTGTATATTAGTAATAGTCAATCCGTCGATGCTTGGATATTAATAGGCAACTGATTTTCTCCGCACGTAAATATAATGATCGGCGCAACATTATCCATACTTGTATTCTTAATAATATTATTAATATTTTTCAGATATTCGGCAGAGAAATATCGAATCGGCGGCGGCAACGGATTATTCCCAACTAATGAAGTTGGAATTGGCGGTTGGTTGACAGGCGGTGCTGGGATAAGTTCAATTTGTGATTGTCAAAGATCCCAATATACGGGTAAGACAAAATTATACCATGACGACACCGTACCGGCGGATAATGGAGACGATTGTGGACGACATTATCGTCGAGTAGCGTATGTCGGATGGGATAAACCAGTATTAACATGTGATTTTTGCCGAGGATGGAGATAACCTAATATGCGCCGCGGGGATATCCATCCATAGCAAACAAAAAATATTAAACTCTAATATAATTGGTGTAGATGTAAGCAATCACAATTTGTCGGCGCATGCAACCAAATCAAATATATTATATCTTTGGGTATTACGAAAAGATACCCGGTTGTGAGATTATGGCTGCAATATATTGAACACTTACATCCGACACGAGGACATTGATGTTGTGCACATAATGATTTACTATACTCCCCTTCCGGAATAAATTGTATACATCGTTGTTGTTGAAACCAATCAAAACTAAATTTGCATCTCCTATGTTTTAGACATGAAAAGGTAAAAGTGATGTTATCAGCATCATTCGAATAAGATTGAAACATATGTCTTAAGTATGTTTTTTGCAATTGTGGATCATAATCTTCACCCATATGATATGCACATTTGTCAAATCCAGGAACCATATTGGCACGACAAAATGTACTATGACAATAATAATCATTAGGTAAAGTGATAATGAAATGTTTATCATGGTCGTCCCGAATTTGACCATGTATTAATACTGGTGGTATCATACATCCGTCATAATTGCACTTACATAATGCACATTGTTGACAATAATTGAGTCTGGAATATTGATTGTTCGGGCAATCAGCAATATAACATTTATGTTCCCGACAAAGTTTATACCCCGGAACCACATCTTGTTCGCATACCGTACATTTATTCATGTTTATAAACTCTAAACAAAAAATTCATTTTTTAATAGATATAATTCCATATGAGTCCAAGTAGATCCGCGCATATGATGTCGAGATATCCACTTTTATAGTTGTGAATATTGTGTAAACATTGTTGACTTCCTTGACAATAGGCCATGTGACATGCGTGTGCTAAACAATATGACTCCTGATTTCTTGGTGTCACTGTTGTCATACATGCCGGCCACATGCATAATAATTCTTGTTGACAGCGCGGAATGAATTCGGCGCCGGGGTATTTATCATATAATTCTTGAAAAGGATCTTCTTCTCCATCCAAATGAAAGCCACACACTGTTTTAGTAAATAAGGCGTATCTACCACAATTATTATATTCGCACATTTGTAGAGTGAGAACCCTCTTGTTTCCTTGATATAAAATGTATAATTGTGATGCTATATTGCCACATACACCTAAGGAGCACGTTGTTAGAGAATGAGTGAGACACAATTGTAAAGTAGATAAATAAATGCTTCCCTGTGTACATTTCCGGCAAATATGTTTCGCACAATATATGGAGGAAGGTATGTTTGCTATATTCGTACAGAATAAGTATTTACATAATTTATGTTTATGACATCTGTTATCCTTACGAATCATATAATTCCAATCTTGTATAATTTCTTGAGCACATATTTCACAATAAATTGGCACCGGCATATCTAACCATCGGTTACAATTCATACAATAAAGTTTGGAACGATCCCGATTAAACATACGACTTACGTACCCACACCAACATGAATAAATTGCCTCCATTTGATTATATCAAAATTGGATATAACATATTATAAATATAAATTCAAATGGATTGAATATATATCAAAAAATATCAAGGTTTATAATCACTATAGCCATGTGCCTTAGTCCAGTTAAAAATATTAAGGAAAGACTGAGTTGTATAACGCGTAATTAATTCTTTGTCTAAAAGATGCTGATCATCTGAAAATCGTGGTTTATCTGAAAATATTTGATTATTCTTTGGCGATATCCATTTCCAAATATAGAATACAATGTCCGTTGGTATAATTTGTAAATAACCACTTATGTATAATACAATATTGTGTACACATTGGATATCATTCAGGCAAGCAACGTCTATATAATATGTTGTTTGTGAGCAATACGAAGTCACATAATCTAGACAAGGATACAAATGCATACAAGAATGTTTTATACAATACTTCATACCATCATCCTTAAGATATAAACATTTCGGAATGGTCAAACCCCCTTTGCTAGTTAGACCGAATTCACATCGAACGTGGTCATCACATGAGAAGAAATATAAATAAGACCATTGTTTATTGTAACATACATGTGGAAATAAACTTAAGAGGCGATCGACAATTATGTATTCGCGTGTTTGTTTACAATGCTCATAACACTCTGAAAAACCAACTAATGATAAACGTGGGCATAAACTACATTGTTGAATTTTTTCAACATACTTATACAAAATATTCTGTGCCTCATCTTCTATGGAAAGATAAACTTGTGTCGGTTGATTGTCACAATATGCTGCATCACATATATTGTAAGAACAATACCGACAAAATGGTAAGCCCCAATATTTTGCACCCGAACAATATAGACAGCCATGACGAGAACAATATTCCCCCCAACTTGTTTTAGGATTCCAGCACGTTGGTATTAAACAGGATCCCTTTGGCACAAGACTTTGTTTAACATCGGAAAATGTTGGCGGGGTTGGATCAGAAGAGCGACTTGCCCGACGCAGTGATATATTTGTTGAGATCTTTTCGGCAAACGGCGGGCAATCATTAGTAGTATTTCCTACACAACCACATTTGCATTTAATACACCGAATAGTACCTGGAACTTTCATGCGATGCCTACATTGCATACAAATATACGCTCCCCGGCCATTACATCGCGCTTTATGCGTATGACATACCGGGCAACGAATATTATATGTGCATTGTGTATTATTCACATTCATTATCGATAAATGGGGAGCATTGGCCAGGATAATCTTCTATAATTTGCATAAATGAAATTCATTTTTTCCGCTACACTAATATACGTCGGCAGGAATGCAAACTGTTTTATTATGTTTATTATCTATTTTGTTAATCGCGGGCGTGGCCTATTATTGGACTAAAGAGGGGGCATATGTCTTAACTCTTCAGCCGACGAGTATTATGCCATCGTTATATTCCGACCAGTTATACGAATTTTATCGCGGCAAGGAATTCCCGGACCAAATCAATACAATCTTTACGCGCAAAGATTTAGTTGGCAATATTCCGGCGATGATGGCCCTGTGTGATACTATGCCGAATTGTGCTGGCTTTTGCTCCACATCCGGCGACTTCAAGCGCCATATTTTGGGACCCGATTATTTCGCGCCGATAATGGCACCGTTCACATGCGGGCCGGCCGATGGTATTTATGTGAAGGCGAGACAACGATGCATTCCGCCGAGTTGCCAATTACCATAACCAACTTTCATAACCAACTTTCATAACCAATTACCATAGCCCGTTGTCATGGCCAATTTTTATAACTCGCTGTTGACATCCCCGTAGATTCTGGTAGAAGATGCTTCGACATTAATAAAAAATGAAATTAGATATACCAATTATACTAATGATTAGCAATGGGTTGTAATAAATTATCTAAGTTAATATTATGTGTGGGCTGCAAGAAGATATACGACCGAGAATCTATACCTATAGTATGTCGTGGGTTGTCGAGTATAATCTATGCATGTATTACAAATTTACATGCTGAATGTTTAGAAAAATGTTTAAGTTTACCTTGTCGTTTAGTTGGTACCTGGTTACGGGATCATAAACATTTTAATAATCTAAATGAAATATTATATTATTTTGATATATCATACAAAAACAGAGTATTTTCTATTGATAAATTTATTGATATATTCCTTGTATGGAATAAGTATGTGCCGCCGCTGGATCATTATCGTTGTATAAATGGAATATTTGGGTTAGATATACCCGAAATGATATTATATCCCCTAATGATTACAATATCGGATAAACTATATTTCGGGAAAAAATTTATTGGTCAGTGTCCTGATTATATATATTTCCAACTAACAATAAATCGGCCGGACATCTATTACGAGGATAGATCAGCAAGCAATCTATTATATATTGTAAATTTATATTATTATGTGCCATATGATATTTGGCATATGATTGCCGAATTTACATGTGAACATAAACTATATCATATACTTAATTTTCGGAATAGAGCTGATGTAAATTAATATTATTTTTTGATTATTTCGAACGGTAATAAAAATGAAATATTTTTTGATAATAATAATTAGAGATGGGATACACAACGTTATCTACTGGCCTATTATGTGAGAAATGCCAGAGGGAACGTGTGAATGCCCCCGCTACATATTGCGGTTTATGGTCCACAATTCGTGCGTGTATTGCAAATTTACATGCCAAATGTTTAAAAAAATGTTTACGTTCTACGAATCCTAAGATTCATAGTTGGTTTAATAGCTTATTAGATATTAATACCATAGATGGTATTCTATTTAATTTACAAATATCATATAAATATTGTGAATTTTCGATTGATAAATTTATTAACATATTTCTAATATGGAATAAGTATCGACCGTTATATCACAAAAGGTATGCAAATACATATGCGGGAATAAGAGACATATTTGACTTACACATACCTGACGAAATGATTTATCCGCTAATTGTTGCGATATCGGATAAAATTTATCCCGGGAAAAAATTAGAGGATTATGAATGCCAGGCATATATAACTTTCCAACTAACAATAAATCGGCCGGACATATATTCCGAGGATATATCGGCAAGTAATCTATTATATGTAGTAAATTTATATTATTATGTTCCACATGATATTTGGCATATGATTGCTGAATTTATTTGTGAACATAAACTATATCATAGACTTAATTTCCGAAGTGGTGAAATATCCAGTCAGATGTAAATGAATATTTTTTGATTTATAAAAATTATAATAATAAAAATGAAATTTTTAATTATAATAACTGTCAATCAAATATGAGTATCAAAAATAGGCTAGGATTATGTCAGTTGTGTATAGAAGAACATGTGAAAATGACAAAAGATCTTCCCAAACACCGAATTGGTGCATGGTCTTTTCTCTGTATATGTCTTATAAATTTGCATACGGAATGTCTAGAAAGGTGTCTTATGGATTTAATCGCACAATGTCCGCATTTTGAGGTCTATATTTACAACAATATGAATAGTGTGTTTCCATGGATGAATATAAATTATGAGAATAAAGAATTTTCAATTAACAAATTTATAGATATATGTTTCACATGGCGGAAGTGTACACGCTGGAATCAACATGACCATTGTGAAATAACGGGAATATTTGGGTTAAACATACCGGCCGAAATGATGTATCCACTAATTATTGAGATATTGGACAAACTTTATCCTGGGAAAAACTTAATTGGTACATACCCAGAATATATAACACTCCAACTAACGATAAATCGGCCACACATATTACCGATCGCTAATACATCGGCCAACAATTTATTATATATTGTAAATCAATATCAGAATATTCCTTATGATATTTGGCATATGATTGCTGAATTTACATGTACTCACAAACTATATCATCGATTAAATTTTCAGAGTCTGATGTAAACTAAGATTATTTTTTCGCGGCCGTTAATATAAAGCGGCGACAATCATGCGCTGGTACAATTGTGTAATATATATTATAATAATTCTTTTACTTATCGGATTGATCTGGCCGAAGGAATCTTTCGCAATTACTCCACAGCGGTTAAGGGAATTTCAATTAGCGCGGGCGCAACCCGGTCAACGAATCGGACGATATTTATTCTATCCACACATGGGATTCAGCGGATTTTTACTGATGGAGAGACTGGATTTGGCCGGCGACCATGGCCGATTAATGGCAATCAGTGATACTTTGCCGAATTGTGCTGGATTTGATTCTAGCGGGAAATTTTACACGATGATTATCCCGCGTTACGGATGGTATATATTCTTCCCGACCCCAGACCAAGGATTATTTGTGAAGGATATGACGTTTGCGCCGGTTAATATGTCGCCGTAAAAAATTATAATATTTTCAGCGGTCCATCAATGATACATGCAAACGAATTTCGATGGCAACCCGCATCCACATTGGATAACATCACTACCACGAATATCAACACGAATATAATTTTGTGGACATTGATGTACTACGGCGAATGCTACATGTGGACATCCGGGGATATCACATTTATGTGCTTGAATCACGCGCAATTGATTGAGCCAACTATAGTTGAGGCACCATGGGCATGTTTCCATATGATCGGCCATGGTTTACCAGATGTTTTTGCGAATGAAAAATTCAATTTTTTCCGTCGGCCGTAGTATATTCCATTTGATCTTTGATCAAATATGTGGCGCCGGCGACTGATACCTGATTCTAAATTACTATATAATATAATAAAAAATATTCGTGTGGATCAGCCACCCGACGTCTCAGATTTAGTAGAAATGATTGTGCCACTATACAAATCAGCGGCGGCGCGTGAGTTCACGGTGGAGACAGTGAAAGTATCACCGGCCCGGCTGAAAGAAGTAATCGTGGATAATCAGTTTGCATCGTCCGCCATAAAACAGCAGATGAAGAAGAATTCAAGCCGACAATATAAGATCGGTCCGGTATTATTTGTTGGTGTTTCCAGAGAATCCCTCACATCGAAACATGCATATGAGCGGGCGGTGTATCGTACACTTGTCATGCAAATGATTGGGGGTAAAACTCCATCGCCAATAATTTTCGCAACGCCGTTAAAAAAATATTTTCCCCCGCCTGGTAAACCTATAGGCCGGGATGAGATAAATTCTGGCATGACCATGACCACAACTAGTAATGTATATGTAATGCGCGCCGAAGAGATGAATAAAGTATTAGTCCATGAATTGATTCATGGATTAAAATTTGATATTCCTCATGAGAACATGATGCATCAAAAAAGTAGTAATCAGGAGTGTACTGTATTTGCTATCGAGTGTAACAGCCGGCATTATTTGGCCGAATCATATACAGAAATCCTTGCCGTAATCATCAACTGTATTATGTGTGCGTATGAATATGTGGAGAGGAGTGGCGGGAATATTCAGTCGACCATAGGCGAAATGTTACAGGCGGAGATTGCATTCGGCGCATATCAGGTGGCACAGATATTGCGGCATTTTAGCATATCATCTGTCAATCAATTCATTTCCGGCATCGGACCCCGGGTTAAACAGACGAGTGATCTATTTTCATATTATATAATTAAAGCGGCGGTGTTTATAAATTTATCAGATTTTCTGCAATTTATTCGCCGCCACAATACTCGATTATTAAAATTTACGGTTACCAACGACAACATTACGGCCTATCACAAATTGATTATGGCCGGCTGCAGAAGTGATAAATTTATTTCCACAGTAGAGGCGTGTATGAGTTTGCCGAAATCCAAATCTAGTCGTATGACTTTGGTGGAGTTAATATAAATGGGTGGATTGATATGCGTGGGAAAAAAGTGGACACCTACACAATTATTGGAGCCAATTCCTAATGCGCCGATTTTTGTTGTACCCGAAGAATCTTCGCCAAATATTGTTGTGTTTTATGATACCACTTCGATGAAGGCCGACTTTCATGTAATAATTGATGATCAAGACATTCGAACTATATCATATTATTATATTATGTTTACTGATGAGCCGGCACTGGTCCGCTCGGAATATTTGATAGATAGTCCGACGGATATTTTACATAGGATATTCATGCCGCACCCGCAAGACAAGGCATGGTCGGCATGGAAACATAAGGAAGGGAGGCCATTCTTTCACATTTGTCCGTTGAATACGTTGTCGCCCCGCGAATTTAATTATGGTAAAAAGAAAATTATTTCCGATTACCCTATATATAGCGGAGATTTAACAAAAGCAAAGAAATGGCTGCTTCAGTGAGGAATATATTTATGATACATGCCCGTTGTCCATCACAATTTGCGCCGATAATTTCCTTCGCCGCTAATAATCCAGCATTTCATATATATAGTATTTGTTGTAATTGGGTTGGGGAAGAGCCAACAAATTTAACTATTGTAAATATTGGTGAATTTAATGATTCCTCTTTGGAACGTAATGCCGTTAGTGTCTTACAGGCATTGGGGGATATGCGGAGGAGGAAGATTTTGCCACATATAATTGTAATGCATGTTGGCTTTGGCTATGATAATTATATTCGCGCAAAGTTTCCAGAAGTCCCCCTTGTCGGCTATTTCGAATGGTATTATCCTGATCAGACCACATATAACATTGTTCGCAACGCACATATTGAAACATGTGTCGATGAATGTTCGGTGTGCATCACCCCGACACGATTTCAGCGGAGTGTATTCCCGGCCCGTCTTCGAAACCGGCTAATGGTTGTGCATGAGGGAGTCAATGTCGACTATTTTTCGCCGCCGCCAGACCCATTGCCGCCCAAGGATATGATGACAATTACCTATGTGACGCGCGGATTCGAACCGATGCGGCGATTTATGGAATTTATTCGGGCGGCACGATTAACTCTCGAGCGCATGCCGAATGTCCGAGTGAAGATTGCCGGGGTTGATCGAGTATATTATACAGATAATGTTAAGAATGTTTCGCTGAGGACTGAGGCCGATAAATTATTAATAAATGTTAGTGACCGTGTTGAATATCTTGGCTGGATTCCGCGCAAGGGCATCCGCGATTTACTACGCGAGTCGGACCTACATGTGTATTTCACACATCCATTCGTCTTATCTTGGTCGATGGTGGAAGCTATGGCCACCGGCTGCGCAATCGTGGCCGCCGGAGAACCGGTGAAAGAATTCATATCCGATGGTGTGACCGGATGGTTAACAGATCCGGATTCTCCCGAAGAATGCTATGATACTTTCCGCAAAGTATTATTAATGCCGGCCGAAGAAAAGCGGGCGATTCAAACTGCCGCCCGTGCTACTGCAGTCTCCCTTGCCGATGGTCGGCGGTGTGATGAAAAATGGCGGGCAATCTTCGACAGTTTACTATAAGCCAGCGCTCAATTTATCAATAATGTTTAAATTATATTTAGAATGTTGGGCCACTAATTAATGTCAATTGTAAGAGTCAGGAGCCGAAAATTATTCGCACCGGAGAGGTACCGTTATGCGGACACATTGGCGCTCGTAATCATATGTATTCACATGGAAATCCCGGCACCAACTTATTCGGATACTAATCGGCGCGCGCCAATCTTCGATTGGCTAGGCAGCCAAGGGCTGCCGCGCGATTGGCGTATACATTGATGAAAAAATAATTAGTTTCATTATTCTTTATACTTTAGATGTATACTCCCGCGCGCATGCGCGTTCTTATACATTAATAATATACTTAAATGAATCAAT
>Ga0209542_10001721_pt1 | contig 50888 bp, 41 predicted proteins | sample RifCSPhighO2_01_FD_184028 | JGI IMG/M metagenome (GOLD analysis project Ga0209542, IMG submission 184028) | Soil microbial communities from Rifle, Colorado - Rifle CSP2_plank highO2_0.1 (SPAdes) (version 2) | ecosystem: Environmental > Terrestrial > Deep subsurface > Rock core/Sediment ...
TGGACATATATTGACTATGAATCAATATAATAAGATAAGCCTCACTCCCAATTTATGTTGAATAACATAAATTTTCAATTAATTTAACCATTTGTGATACTCGGAAAAAGACGGTCTCAAATGGGAATAATCAGCGCAATTTATAATATTAAAAATAATTTAATTATTTTTAATATTGAGCTTAGGCTACATTACTTTCAGGACAATTGAAGTTGCCAGATTGCATGGTTTGTCAACGACCCTGAGATCTATCGAAGGGCTCTTGTACAAAATCGGCAACTTCACTTAGCGAAGCAGGCTCGCTGGGCCTGCAAGCGTGTCCGGAAAGTAATGTAGCCTGAAGCGAGATTATCTGCGTTCTACCAACTTCGTCTTGAGATTGAGAGTTTCATTTTTGCGGAGGACGGTCATGGTTATTTCATCGCCGACGGTGCATTTTTGAATCATGTCCTGAAGATCTTTTTCTTCGGTGAGGTTGTCGCCGTTTAGGGCAGTGATAATATCATTTTCTAAAATGCCGGCTTTATGAGCAGGGGAATTAGGAACAACGGCAACAGAGCCTGGAATATGGTCTCTGACAACCAATGCTCCGTAATCAACAGGAAGGGAATACTTGCCCTTCAACTCATTGTTAAGCATAACGTATTGAAGGCCGATGAATGGCTTAATAATTCTGCCGTGCTGAATTATATCTTCGAGGTCCTGTTTGGCCCAGTTGATAGGAATAGAGAAGCCGATATTTTGGGCACCATAAATAATAGCAGTGTTAATACCAACAACTTCCCCAGCAAGATCTATTAGCGGTCCGCCGGAATTGCCTTGGTTAATAGCGACATCAGTTTGCAGGACTCCCCGAAGATGTTCCATCTGGCCGCCTTGTCCTAGTGATGCAGAAATTTTTCTGGATAATCCGGATATGATTCCTTTTGAAACGGTGTTTGAAAAAAGTCCCAAGGCGTTACCGATAGCCAGAACTGTTTGACCAAGCTCTAATTTGGAAGAATTACCAAGTCTTACCGGCGGAAGTCCGGTAGCATTGATCTTTAAAACGGCAATATCATTTATCGGGTCGCGGGATACGACTTTTCCGGAGTACTCTTTTAGGTCAGTCATTATAACCGTATATTCAGAATCAGGGTCAAAGACAACATGTTTATTTGTTAAAATAAGGCCATCGGGGTGGACGATAAAACCTGAACCGCCGCCGACTTTTACTTTCTCGGTCTGGCCTTCTGTATCTCCAAACATAAAAGGTCCCATAAAGGGAGCACCATAGAGACCCTTAACTTTCGGCATATTTTTAGATATAACGATACTAACGACCGAGGGGGCGACTTTCTTAACTGAATCAATCGGTAACTTGTCGTAATCCTTGAAATCCATTAGATGGTTGCGTATTGCGTATTACGTATTTAAATTGATCTCTAAATAATGCGTAACCCGTAATTCGTAATAGGGTAATTCACACACTATAATTATGAGGCTTAAAAGAAGTTTTTACAATAGAGATACCGTTACTGTTGCCAGGGAGCTTTTGGGCAAGTATTTGGTTAGAAAAATCCCTTCGGCCAGCTCAGGGCAAGCGGCTAAAATAATAAAGGTCCGGATAACCGAGACTGAGGCTTATTGTGGACAGAAGGATAAGGCCTGCCATGCTTCAAAAGGGCTTACACCGAGAACTAAAATAATGTTTGGTCCGCCAGGCCACGCATATGTCTACATGATTTATGGCATGTATCATTGTTTAAATTTTGTAACTAGGAAGGAGGCTTGTCCCGAAGCAGTTTTAATTAGATCTGCCGAGTTAGGTAATTACGCATTACGCATTACGGATTATAAGAAAAATTCGCAATCCGCAATTCGTAATAGTCTAATGAACTCTAAGCTGAATGGTCCCGGGAAACTATGTCGTGAATTAAAAATAGACGGAAAACTTAACGGAGTTGATATTATAAAAAGCAAAGAGTTGTGGGTTGAAGACGACAATGCGGTGACTGCTAAAATTAAAAAGGGAAAAAGAATAGGTGTGGATTATGCCGGCAGCTATAAAAACAAGCCTTGGCGTTTTTGGATTTGACCAACCCTATAAATTATTGTATCTTATGATTATCAAGTTTTTTCAAAACTAGAGCTAGAGATGAAGGAAAAGTCGGTTCTGGTAGCTAGTTATAAAGAAAGATTTATCTGGCTGGACGGAGTAATTACAAGAAGAACAGCTACGGTTTTTAGAAAGATGTTAACAAGACTGAACAGGCATAAGCCAGCTCCTATATTTTTATATATCAAGGGAACCGGTGGAGATTATTATTCCACCATTTTAATGGCCAGATATGTAGAACGGTCTCTTAGTCCGGTATGTATAGTAGCTCATGGGTTCGTGGTGTCGGGGTGCTTTCTACTGACACAAGCAAGTCGTTATCGGTTGGCAATGGCTGGAACAAAATTCAGGTTTCACCCGGCCGCCCTTATGCTTAGAGAAGGGGTAAAATTTATTGAACAGCAAGAAATACTAGATATGCTTGGTAGAGCCAAGGTTTGTAATGCTGTTCAGCTAAGCTGGTTTTTGCGCAAAGGGCAGCCAGCTGATCAGATATGCAGGCTATTCAATAATGAGGCGTTAATTAGTCTGCCGAAAGCTATAAAATTAAAACTGATGGATAGTTATTTTAAGAAGGAAGATTTTTTAAAAGATAGAAGAATAGTAAGAAGATTATTAAGGGCTAAGTCATAGCCCTTTTTAATTTGTGATATTTTAATGTAAAATTGAATCAATGATCAAAAGCTTATTAAGAGACATAATTTCAAAGGAATACCCAAAGATGGATTTTAATATTCTTACTCCGCCCGATCCTAAAATGGGGGATTATTCGGTTAACTTAGCTTTTGTCCTGGCTAAAAAAGAGAAAAGGAACCCTGCCGAAGTTGGGAGTGAGTTGGTGGCTAAATTTTCGGAAGATGGAGAGTCAACAAAATATTTTAATAAAATAGAACTGGCTGGCGGAGGATTTGTTAACTTTCATTTTTCAGATGAATTTTTGAGAGGTCAGATACCTAAGATAATTAAGGAAAAAGAAAATTTTGGAAATGGCGACAGCAAGAATTTAAAAATTAATCTGGAATTTGTTTCAGCTAATCCGACTGGTCCGATCACAGTCCACAATATACGAGCCGCCCCTTTTGGTGATACTTTGGCCAGGGTACTTAAAAAATCCGGATATGATGTAACTAGGGAATATTATATTAATGATGCCGGCAATCAGGTTAGGCTTCTGGGCGAATCGGTTGCCAGAAGACTTTTAAGATTAAGAGGAAAAGAAATTGATTTTCCGGATAACCTGTACCAGGGAGAGTATATTACTGATATTGCCAGAGAACTCAAAGATAATGGCGCTACAGAAAAGATAGAAAATTTTGATGAGCTTGTAGTTGTCTGTCGGGATTACACCGTTAAAAAACTTACTGAATCTATAAAAAACTCCTTAAAAAATATGGGCGTTGAGTTTGATATTTGGTTTTCAGAGAAGGGACTTCATGAGAGCGGGGAGATAGAGAGCGCCTTAAAAATACTGGGTAAAGGAAAACATATTTACGATAAAGATGGAGCAAGGTGGCTTAAGTTGGACGAATCTGGAGAACACGATGCTGTTTTGGTTAAGAGTGATGGAGCCTATTCTTATCTCATGGGCGATATCGCCTATACAAGAAATAAATTTATCCGAGGTTTTAATAAGGCTATAAATATATGGGGCGCCGACCATCACGGCGATGTCTTAAGGCTTAAGTCGGGCGTTAAGTCTCTGGGATATGAAGATGGCCGGCTGGAGATATTGCTTCATCAGATGGTATCTATCAAGAGCGAGGGCGAGAAGCAGAGGATGTCCAAAAGAAAGGGCGAGTTCGTACTGTTGGATGAATTGCTTAAAGAGGCCGGGTCTGATGCGGTAAGGTTTTTCTTTCTGATGAAGGACCTTGGCACTCATATGGAATTTGATATTGATTTAGCTAAAGATCAGTCAAAGAAAAATCCTGTCTATTATGTTCAGTATGCTTATGCACGGTTGAATCAAATATTTGAGAAATCAAGGATCAAAGATCAAGGATCAAAGATCAAGGATCAAGAATTGGAATTATTGAAAGAAACCGAAGAATTATTGCTAATGAGAAAAATGGCTAAGTTTCCGGAGATGATCACGGATATAGCCGAAAATTATCAAGTTCATCACTTGGCTCAGTTTGCTTATGAGCTTGCCTCAGTCTTTCACAATTTTTACGAGAAACATCAGGTAGTTAATCCTGCCTCGCCGGCAGGCGGGGACGGTAAAAATCTTGAGCGGGCAAGAGTTGAGTTATGCCGCTCTGTTGCCATTATTCTCAAAACCTCTCTTGATCTCATGGGAGTTTCTGCTCCAGAGAGAATGTAAATATTTGTCCATGCGTAGTGAAACGAGCATGGCTACAAATATTTATCCGCCTCTGGCGGAGACAATGCCCTCCTGAGGCGGGTGTAGTATCTGAATCTATTCGCTGTGTTTAAAAACTTGCTTATAGGTAAATACCACAAAGGTGAAGGCGCCTAGGGTATCCATTAGAAGATCTGTTATCGTGTCCGAAAGATCGCCCATGAAATAGGCATTTATGCCTAGGTATTTTTTCGTTGGTTCAACCAGGGTTTGATTGGCTATATATTCGGTAAATTCCCAAACTACTCCTATGAATATCGTCGCTCCGGTGATGATGAGGATGTTTTTTATGTACTGTCCCGGAAGGAAGTGGTCTTTAAGGTAGTGATACATAAGCATTGCTACGAAGAAGCCACCTAAGAAGTGTTGAGCGGTATCAAACCATTCCCACTTTAAATACCAGCTATAATACATACTGCCGGCATTTATAATCGTCATAATAAACAGTGCCGTAAAAGCTTTTCTCATGATTGCTAGTCTATCATTTTAGCCATAATTTTTCAATTGAATTTAGCCTCAAATTGAGATATACTGATTTGCATGCCCAGTAATACAACTTCCAAATGGTTTTCAGCCGATACGGATCAATATTGCGGGCATGCTTTAGTTAACGTTAGCTGCTAACTGCCTACCTATCTGATAAAACCCAAAGGCAGTTGGAAGTTGATATACTGGGATGTACGATTTTAAGAAGACAGAGTCTGAAATTCTTGAATTTTGGAGAAAAAACAATGTTTTTGAAAAGTCTCTGGAAGCCCGTAAAAAGGCTAAGCGTTTTGTTTTTTTTGAAGGTCCGCCGACGGCTAATGGACGGCCAGGCATCCATCACTTCTTAGGCCGCTCCTTTAAGGATCTTTATTGCCGCTATAAAACCATGTGCGGTTTTTTTGTTGCAAGAAAAGCCGGCTGGGATACTCATGGTCTGCCGGTTGAGATTGAAATAGAAAAAGAACTTGGATTTAAAAATAAAAAAGATATAGAAGACTATGGTATAGATAAATTCAATAAAAAAGCCAGAGAAAGCGTCTGGAAATACAGAATGGAATGGGAGGATATGACCAGAAAAATGGGGTTCTGGCTGGACATGAAGGATCCCTACATAACTTATCAAAATGATTACATTGAAAGCCTTTGGCATATTATCCAGCAGATTTGGAAGAAAAAGCTTCTTTATTTAGCTCACAAAGTTGTACCGTTTTGTACTAGATGCGGAACATCCTTGTCATCTCATGAAGTGGCACAAGGATATCGCACAGTAACTGATAAATCAGTTACTGTGAAATTTAAAATTTTAAATTTAAAATTTAAAAATACTTACATCCTTGCTTGGACGACTACGCCGTGGACGCTTCCTGGAAATGTTGCTTTAGCCGTAGGGAAGGACATTGAATATATTGTTGCAGAAAAAGACGGTGAGCATTTAATCGTGGCCAAAGACCTGGCCGAAAAAGTTCTTGGATCTACTACAACCTACCTGCCTACCGGTCAGGCAGGCAACCTACAACCTACAACCTACAAAGGTTCTGATCTGGTCGGCCTTGAATACGAACCCCTTTTTAAAATAAAGGAGCTTGAATCTAAAACCTCATATAAAGTTTATGATGCCGATTTCGTTTCTACGGAAGAGGGAACCGGTATAGTTCATACGGCCGTTATGTATGGCGAGGACGACTATAATCTAGGAACGAAAGTTAATCTGTCCAAGGTTCATACTGTAGACGAGCAGGGAAAATTCTTTGGCGTTAGCAAGGAACTTGACGGCAAATATGTAAAAAGCAAAGAAGCCGAGGATATTATTCTTAAGCACCTAACTACTAACTACTTACTACTTGCTACATCTGACTATGAGCATGAATATCCATTTTGCTGGAGATGCGACTCCCCGTTGCTTTATTATGCTAAAAACTCCTGGTTTATAAAAATGTCAGCTGTCAGAGATCAGCTTTTAAAGAATAATCAGAAAATAAATTGGTTTCCTGAACATATAAAGGAAGGAAGATTCGGTCAGTGGCTTAAGGAGGGCAAGGATTGGGCTTTCTCCCGTGAGCGTTATTGGGGAACGCCTCTACCCATTTGGGTATGCCTAAATGGGAATCTCCAATCTTCCCTCCTTCGCCAAGGCTTCGGCGGGCAGGCATTTTCCAATCTCCAAACAAATTCAAAACTCAAAATTCAAAATTCAAAATTAGGACAAGGATGCGGAAATATTAAAGTCATTGGATCTGTAGCTGAATTAGAAAAGAATGCAGTGCCTAGAACCAAAAGGAATAGTTACTACACTCTCCGCCACGGTTATACTAGTAGAGACGAAAGGGTAAAAATGGTTATCAGTTCTGATCTGAAGCTGGATAAATATCATCTAACTTCCGAAGGCAGAAAACAGATAGAAAAAAATGCCGAAGTAATAAAAAATAATCATAATATAGATCTTATTTATAGCTCACCCTTTATCCGTACGGTAGAGGCAGCTGAAATTGTGGCTAGATTACTTCATCTCAAAGTTCATAAAGACGACAGGCTGGTGGAGGTTAATCATGGTGGATGCGATGGCAAAGCTCATAGTGCTTGTTCGATGAAAGATACCAGAATAGGTTTTGAGGACAAGATTCACGAAATAGGGGAAAGTCGGAACGATGTAAGAAAAAGAATGTTTGATTTTATTAGCGAGATAGAGAGAAAGTATTCCGGTAAGAATATTCTTATAGTTAGCCACGGTGATCCGCTCTGGATTCTAAACGGTATTGCAGCCGGAGCCAGCGCTGACGAATTGACGGATGATACAGAAGGTAAGAAATTTGCTTATGTTCCCGTTGGAGGCTTTTCTCCGTTAGCTTGGAAGTTAATTCCCAGAAATGATTACGGTGAGCTTGATCTTCACCGGCCGTTCATAGACGGTATTTACCTGAAGTGTAATGAGTGTGGAGCTTCAATGAAAAAAATACCTGACTTGATAGATGTTTGGTTTGACTCGGGAGCGATGCCCTATGCCCAGTGGCATTGGCCGTTCAAAATTTCCGCCAGAGGCGGATCCGCCTTTGGCGGAAAAAATGAAGAGATAGACAGTGAGAAAATGTTCAAAGAACAGTTTCCGGCTGATTTTATTGTTGAAGGAATTGATCAGACCCGAGGCTGGTTTTACACTTTGCTTGCTATTTCTACCTTGCTGGGCAAGGGGAGTCCTTACAAGAATGTAATGTCGCTTGGCCATGTTTTGGATGAAAAAGGCAAGAAAATGTCAAAATCAAAAGGAAATGTAGTTTCTCCGTTTGAGGTTATGGATAAAGTTGGTGCCGATGCGGCTAGGTGGTATTTCTATACGGCAAATCAGCCCGGAGAATATAAGAATTTTTCAATTAGGGATGTTGAGGGCAAGCTAAAAGGATTTGTTTCTACTCTTGAGAACTGTGTTAGGTTTTATGAATTATATTATGATGAAAATCCTAAATCCGAATCTCTAAATTCTAAACAAAGCCCGAAAATTCAAAATTTGAAACTCAAAACTAATCTACTAGACGCTTGGATCCTCTCCAGGTTTAACGGACTTATCATGGAGGTTTCCGTTAAATTAGACGGTTATGACCCCACTTCAGCAGCCAGAGCAATAGAGAAATTCGTCATTGAAGATTTATCCAATTGGTGGCTAAGGCGTTCAAGAAAGAGAAAAGAAGCTCTGGGTCTTTTGAGGTTTTTGCTTTTGGAGTTAGCTAAAGTTCTTTCTCCTTTTACGCCTTTTTTGGCGGAGAATATTCATATGAGGATGTATAAAGGCTATAAGATGGTAACAGCCAGTGTTCATCTTAATGATTGGCCGAAGGTAAATAAAAAATTGATAAATAAAGAATTGGAAAGTGAGATGGATGAAGTTAGAAATATTGTAACTTCAGGATTGGGCGTTAGAAAAGAAAAACAGATCAAGGTTCGCCAGCCTTTGCGTTTAGCAACAATTTCAAGCGCAGCAGGTTTTAAAGGCGATCTAGAGGAATTGATACAGGAAGAATTAAATGTGAAAAAAATATCATATGTAAAGAATCAGGAAGTGCGAGTTATGCTTGATACTGAGCTTGATCAGTCTTTGGTTAACGAGGGTTATGCTCGTGAGCTGATCCGCCAGATACAGGATATGAGGAAAGAGGCGAAATATAAACTGGATGAAAAAATATTCGGCCAGTGGCATTCTGATGATGGAGAATTGTCTTCAGCAATTCATGAATGGGCGGATGAAATAAAGAAGGAAGCTTTGTTGAAAGAACTTGTTTCAGGTCCGGCAGGGAAGAAATCATATGACATTGAGAAGGAATTTGAACTATCGCCACAAAAAAAGATTTGGGTTGGGGTTAGGAAATAAAGCTGTAGCCACCCCCACTCTTTAAATATTAATTTATGAAATTGTTACTCACGTCAGGGGGTATAACTAATGGGTCAATTGCCAAAGCTCTTTTTGATTTAGTAGGTAAAAAACCAGGAGACACGTCTCTGGTATTTATACCCACAGCTTCTAACTTAGAAAAAGGAGACAAGGGTTGGTTAATTAATGATCTGGCTAATCTAAAGAAACAAAACTTCAGATCTATTGATATAGTTGATATTTCGGCACTTGATAAAAAATTATGGCTTCCAAGGATGGAAGAAGCAGATGTTTTATTTTTTGAGGGAGGTAATACCTATCACTTAATGGAGTGGATGAATAAATCTGGACTTACGGAGATATTGCCTGAATTACTTAAAACCAGAGTATATGCAGGTTCAAGTGCGGGAAGTATGGTGACAAATAAAGATTTAGCTCTTAAAATATCGCAGATTGTTTACGAGGAAGATTTAGATAAGACCGAGGAAATGAAAGGATTAAATTATGTAGATTTTTACTTCTTGCCTCATCTAAATTCGCCCCATTTTGAAAATATAAGAGAAGATTTTATCAAGAAAGCTACAGAAGGTATGTCCGAAAAAATTTACGTCTTGGACGATGATTCTGCCCTGAAGATTGTAGACGAAAAAGTAGAGATAATCAGCGAGGGCAAATTTATAGTTCTTAATCAGTAAAGTATGTCTAAACGAGTATTCATAATTCACGGTTGGGAGGGTTATCCGGAAGAAGGCTGGTTTCCGTGGCTTAAGCGTGAGCTAGAGGCTAAAGGATTTGAAGTTAAAGTGCCTCAAATGCCGGATGCTGATAATCCCAGAATACAAAATTGGGTACCGGCTATTGCTGAAATAGTCGGTAAGCCAGATAAGAATACCTATTTTGTCGGACATAGTGTGGGTTGTCAGGCTATTACTAGATATATAGAATCATTACCCGAAAAATCAAAAGTAGGCGGAGTGATCTTTGTAGCCGGATTTTTTAAGAGTCTTACCGGACTTGGAGAAGAGCCAGGATTTGAGGAAACAGAAAAAGATTGGCTGGGCACTCCTTTAGATATGGAAAAAGTAAAAAAACATTTAAAACATAGCGTAGCTATTTTCTCAGACAATGATCCGTATGTTCCGATGGACAATCAAGACGATTTTAGAGATAAGCTAGGATGCAAAATTATTGTTGAGCATGAAAAGGGCCACTTTAGCGGGCCAAGTGACGGCATAAAAGAATTACAGGTTGTTTTAGAAGAGTTATTAAAAATGACTAACTACTAATTACAAATTAATACAAATTTACGTATCTACAAATATTCTATTCGTAGATTTGTATATCTGTAAAGATTAGTAATCGGTAGTAAAGTGAGCTTTGCGAACGAAAGCTATTATTTTAAAAAAACAAAACACGGGAGAGTATGACCAACTGGTGATTTGCTACACTCAGGAGTTTGGCAAGGTTTTAGCCATTGCCAAAAGTATTCTTAAACCCAATTCTATACAGGCGATGCATCTGGATGTTTTTAATTTAGTTGGCTTTGAATTAATTAACGGCCGTGCAACGCCCATTATTGCCGGAGCACAGGCAGAAAATTTATTCGGAGGCATAAAAAGCGATCTCGTTCGTCTGTCCGCCGCATATTTATTTACTGAGATAATAGACAAATTAGCTTTTGAATATCAAAAGGATGAAAGCCTTTGGGATTTCTTGTTAACTACTCTTGATAAGCTTGATGTCGGCCAGAACTATCTAAAAGAATTTATAAGAGAAAGACAGGTTGAATTTTTAAATATTTTGGGCTATGCTCCCAATCTTAATGATTGTGCTTTTTGTGGCAGATCTAATCTTGTCGGTTCAGTTGCCTATAATGCTCAGGCCAGAGGCATTGTTTGCAAGGATTGTTTTTTAGGCGGCCAAGGGGGCATTGTGATTAAAGATAAGGATTGGCTTTCGGGGTCAGTTTTAGACAATATTTTTGAGTCTCTTGCCGAAAGAAAAATCAACTCATTAAACTTAGTTAGAAGCATGCTACAATAAGCATATGACAACTCGTGTCCTAAAATACCTTATTTTACTGGCTTTCGGCCTTTTAATAGTGGCAATCTCATCCTTCTGGTTTAGCGGGCCGTCTTTTAGCGAGAGAAATGTTGTTCTTGAAATAGAGGGTCCGACCCAGGTTTCGGCCGGGGAAGAGGTTACATATAAGCTTAAATATTCAAATGAAACCAGAAGCAAGCTCTATGATCTTAATCTAGTTTTTTATTATCCCGAAGGCTCAACGGTGCTAATAGACGGCCGTCTAGAAAAGGACCACATTGAGGACTTCAGTATTGATGAATTAGATACGGGCGAAAGCGGTGAGAAAGAATTCAGTACATTCTTAATAGGTGAGAGGGGCAATATTAAGATTGCTAAAGCCGTTCTTTCTTTTAAGTCCGGCAACTTGAGATCATCTTTTGAAAAGACCGTATCGCTTTCAACAACGATCATATCTACTCCGATATCATTAACTTTGGTGGCTCCGCCAAGCACTGTTTCCGATGCGGACATTCAATATATTCTTGATTATAGAAATGAATCAGGCGAGGACGCTTCGGACTTAATTTTGGAGTTTGATTATCCGGATGGATTCAGTCCGAAAAGCTTCAGCTCTAATCCTGAAACTGGCAATAATATCTGGACAGTCAAATCGTTAAAGAAGGGCAGTGGCGGACGAATCTCAATTGACGGGACATTAAACGGAAAAGAAGGGGAGAATAAGATTGTTTCGGCTACGTTAAAAAGAAAGTTGAACGGCGAGTATATTGATTATCAAAAAGTTTCGACAGCAACCGTGATATCAAATCCGATTCTTGGCTTGAGCCTTTTGGTTAATAATGTATCGGACTACTCTGCCTCTTTGGGCGACCGACTGACCTATACGATAAAATATAGCAACAACTCCAACCTGACTCTTTCAGGAATGAACCTCTCGGTTAAGTTGGATGGCGATATGTTTGATCTATCAAGACTGGATACCAGGGGAGGTTTATTTGATGACTCAACAAAAACTATTACCTGGAATTCTAGCATCATACCGGATTTTTCAAACTTCTTTCCTAATACAAACGGCCAAGTAACCTTCACCGTTCTTACTAAATCATCTTTCTCTTCAACTGTGCCAGGTGCGTCAAGCGAGAAATTTGTCAAAGTATCGGCTAAATTCGGAACTCCTAATGTTCCTAATGGATCAGGGTCGGGCGAGATCGCAGTTTCGTCCAGTATAATAACAAGAATAGGAACTCAGCCGACATTCAATCAATCCGCTTATTATAATGATCCCGACTTTGGTTCTTCCGGTCCTTTGCCGCCGCTGGTTGAAGAAGAAACTTTCTTTACGATCCATTGGCAGTTGACCAACCCCGGCAATGATACTGAAAATGCAAAAATTACGGCTAAACTTCCGGCCGGAGTAATGTGGGCGGATATGGTTAAGGCAACAGTTAATCAACCTGTTCCGGTATTCAATCCTAACTCTTCAGAAGTAAGCTGGAGTTTGCCAAGAATTCCTTATGGTACAGGAATTTTTACCGATAAATATGAAGCCAGTTTCCGCATTAAGATAAAGCCATCCTCGCTTCAACGGGGGACTATTCTTCCTCTTCTTGACCCGGCTCAGTTCACTGGAATGGATAGTTTTACCAAGCAGAGTATAATTATTAACAGATCTGGTATTGGTTCAGATAGTCTCGTTGACCGACCACGAGAAGGAACCGTTCAATAACTACCAATTACTAATCGCTACCAACATACCAATTTTCAGATGTATCTTATTAGTATGTTAGTAAAGATTAGTAAATTAGTAGTAAATATGGAAAATAATTTATTAGAGAAAATTGTCAGCTTATGTAAGAGGAGGGGATTTATATTTCCCGGGTCGGAGATTTATGGCGGAATCGGAGGATTCTATGATTTCGGGCCTCTCGGGGCAGAATTAAAATTTAATATTAAACAGGCCTGGTGGAAATCAGTTGTTCATGAGCGCGATGATGTGGTCGGTTTGTCAGCTTCAATTATAATGAATCCGAAAGCATGGGAAGCTTCGGGTCACGTCAGCGGTTTTTCTGACCCGCTTATAGAGTGTAAAAAATGCCACATGCGTTTTAAGGGAGATGAGAAAATAAGCGAATGCTCAAATTGTAAAAGCAAAGATTTTACTCCCGCAAAACAATTTAATTTAATGTTCAAGACGTTTGTTGGGCCGGTTGAAGATTCGGCCTCAGTTGCTTATTTGCGTCCTGAAACAGCCGGCGGAATTTTTATTAATTTTAAAAATGTTTTAGACACGATGAGAGTTAAGATACCATTTGGAATCGCTCAAATCGGCCGGGCTTTTAGAAATGAAGTTAATCCGAAAGATTATATTTTCCGTACTCGTGAGTTTGAGCAGATGGAGTTGGAATTCTTTATAAGGCCTGATGAATCTGATGAGTGGTACAAAAAATGGGTTCAGGAGCGCTTTGATTGGTATAAAGGGATAGGTCTTAAAAATATTCATAAGAAAGAACAGCCGAAAGAAGAATTAGTTCATTATTCAAAAGGTACGACCGATATTGAATATGATTTTCCATTCGGCCGAAAAGAAATTGAAGGAATCGCCAACAGGGGAGACTTTGATTTAAAAACTCATTCAGAACATTCTGGCCAAGATCTCACGTATTTTGATAGCGAAACTAAAGATAAATTCACCCCGTATGTTATTGAACCGTCTGCTGGAGTAGATAGGATTGCTCTGGCTATTCTTTGCGATGCCTATCATGAAGACCCCGCCTCCGCTGAAGCTTCGGACGGGCAAGGGCGACGAATAGTTTTAAAACTTCATCCTAAATTGGCTCCGTATAAAGCGGCTGTATTTCCTTTGTTAAAAAATAAACCGGAGCTAGTTGAGAAGGCTAGGGGAATATTCAAAGATTTAAAGAAAGAATTTAATGTCGTCTGGGATGATCGAGGCAATATTGGCAAAAGATATTATTCTCAAGATGAAATTGGTACTCCACATTGTATAACCGTCGATTTCCAAACTCTGGAAGATGGTACCGTCACTATCCGTGACCGCGATACGGCAGAGCAAAAGAGAGTCGCTATCGGTGATTTATCTGGCCTTGTCCGAACCTCAATTCTCTAGGCTTTATCAGGCAACTATTGACTTTTCTTGTCAATAGTGATATAATTAATATACTAGTGGTTCTCTAACAACAAAAGAGGTGTCTTATGGTCAGTTTCCTTCGTCGCGTTTTTGTCGTGTTATTTGCGGCGTTGGTTATGGCCAGCGTCGCCTGTGATTCTCCAATAGCTCCGTCTTCTGTCGACAGCGACAGCGACGGTGTTTACGACGATAAGGACAAGTGTGCGAACACTCCGCTGGGAACGAAAGTGGATCTCATCGGGTGTCCGGCTGTCATAGCGGATGTTCGGCCTCCTCCACCTCCAGGATTTGAATACTTGGAGCCGACGTTTAGGTCAGACGGTTCGCGTAATCCGGATGCAACTGGACGTATTGTGATGAAGGACGTCAACGGCAATGATTCCGGAACCGTTGAGGTTCTTTTACTAAATCCTCCAGCCGGAAGCAGAGTTAGCAGTGGCAGTTTTTCTGCCGATCCTGATCCTTGTGGCAATAATACGGGGGCGACCAGATGCTTCAGCTATAAGCTAGAAATTTGCAGACCGATCGGTGGCCACAGGGAGTTTTTTGACATCTATTTGAGCAGGAATGTAGATTACCCCGACGATGAAGTAAAGGTGTCTATGGGTCGTGGTGGTCCGGTCAACTCCGACATGTGTGGAGTTACTGACTTCACCAGGGATGGAAGGGTGATGATCTTTCCGGCTGGCGATTGGCCATTCTTGAAATTTAGGGGTGGAAGAGAAATTTTCTTTGACCCCAATAATGGCAATGCTACTTATGGTCCAGAGATTAGGCACCTTTTCTACGTGGGCTATAGGGGGCGTTAGTAATTAAGTAAGAGTGCCGTAGGTTTTACGTGCCGGCTTCAGTCTTTTTAGACTGAAGCCGGCATTTTTAATTTTTAACCTCTGTTGATAAGAAATAGCTTTTATCGTGCTAAAATTAGAAGATATGATATTAGGCTTATCTCATAATAAAAAGATAGTTATTACAGTCCTGGTTTTAGTTGTGGCTGTAGCCTGCGGATTTCTTTGGTACCGTTCCTTGCTACAAGAAAAGTACTACACCAATGAGATGTACAATGCTACCATAATTGAAATGAAAGACAGCTCAATTGTTGTTGACGGCACACTTAGTATTCCTCCTCCTGCACCAAGAATCAACAAAAAGATTGAATTTTTAATTACTCCTGAGACTATTATAACCAAAAAAGTGATGATAATGGATCTAAGCAAATCCTCAAATCAACCCCAAACTCCTGAAACAAGAATTGAGACAGGTGATATTTCTGATTTAAAAATCAAAAAACATATAGACGTGATCAGGGGGGCAAAAAATCTCGTTGACAATAACAAAGTTGTAGCCGAAGAAATACGCTATCTTAAATTTATCTATGAAAATAAGCCTCAATAAAAAAGGTATTCTCTTTTGTTGTCTTTTGTTGTCTTTTATGATTGCTCTGGGTTTATACCAATATGTATTTGCAACTGAAACTTCTTCAAATTGTGGGATAATTACGGTGTATGGTATGCCTGGTTCTTGTCCTATCGGCAGTGCTTCTAAGGACTTTCCTTTCAATGGTGACATAGAGTTCACTATTACTATGGGTCTTCCCAGTCCCTATATGCAGGCATTTTCCGCTGACCTTAATGCTAGCGGCCATACTCATTATTGGTATGGTTATTCAAACGATCTCTGTCTCTATAATCCTAATTGGTGTTCCCCTGGTGTCAATACAAATGATATAGCAAGTAATAACGGCGGTGATCTTTTTTGGAGCATATGTTTTAATACGGGGTCTTTCCCTTTAGGAAGTGATGTTTGCTTTTGGGGTCCTGGTGAGAATTATCCTGACAATGATCCATTCGGTCTGCCTATTAGTTTAAGCGAACAAAGATGGGTTGATACTCCGCCTCCAGCCATCTATAACAACTTCCAGTATATGGTTGGTCACGTAGTGTATAGTAATAACGGTAATCCTCTGGGAGATATAGAAAGTGTTGAGTTCGGGGTTCAGTACAGGATGGTTAGTATAGATGGTTTTAATGTTCCAGGCACCGCTACTGTCGGTGTGCCGTTTGCGATTGACTGGGCAACAGAATGGTCAACAGAAACGGATTATCCACGATTATCATTAAGCGGTCCTATAACCTGTAATCAGACTGGGCCTCTTCCCAATCAGACCGGAATTTTTCCAAGATCTATTGGTAGTACACAGTGTACGCTGACCGGTCCGGGTACGGCCACGCTGACCCTAGAGGCTTCAGGTCCGGTTATTGATGGTGTTGTGGGTCCAAGGACGGTATTATTGGCCAAGCAGGTTAGCGACCCTAGCGTCATTCCGTCATCACAATGTGGTAATGGGGTTGTTGATTCTGGAGAACAGTGCGACTCGGGTAATCTAAATGGTCAGTCTTGCGGAGGTCTTGGCTATACGGGAGGAAGCTTAAGTTGTACTGGTAGCTGTTATTATGACACATCAGCTTGTACCAGTTCCGGAATAGGGATGATATCAGGCTATGTTTACGAAGATTTAAACACTTCTAACTGCTGTACCGGTGTCAAAGATCCAGGTGAGCCGGTTTTCCCCGGTGAAACAGTAACTTTGGTAAAACAACCAAGCGGACCTACTCTAATTACTACCAGCGACAGTTCAGGTTATTTTCAATTTACCGGACTTACCTCGGGAACTTATACTTTGAGCCATACGGTTCCGCCTGGATTTACAAGAACAACCAGTGATTCTATAACGATAGTTGTTCCGTAATAATATAAATGTATAAGCTCAACAAACAAACAGTTAAAATTAGATTAATTTTGGCTGTTTTAGTCTTTGTCGTCTCGGTTTTGACAATTGTTCTTAATCTTTTTTCTGGGGGCGGATTAATTAACGAAGCAAGGGCATCTCACTTTCCTATAAGTTTTCCTTGTCAAGCTGCTTTTAGAACGGATAACGGATCAAATTATCTGGTTGCTCAAGACGGCGGCGGGCCTGGAAAAACTATCAATGCAAACAGTAGTGGTATAGGTTCGTGGGAAACATTTACTTTAGAAAATATGGGCGGCGGCGGAATCGCTTTTAGAACCAGCGGAGGTTATTACGCTGTTGCTGAAGGCGGCGGCGGCGGGGCATTTAATGCGGATAGGGGTTCTCCAGGATCTTGGGAGACATTTTTTTTCGTCAATATGGGTGAGCCTGACAGAATAGCCATTACCAGAACAGAATTTGTTAATGATTGGTATGTCGTTGCCGAGGGTGCCGGTGGTGGATCTACTCCCGACACGACTTATCAGCCAGGACAGGGAGTAAATGCCGATAGATCTTCAGCGGGCGGATGGGAAACATTTACATTGGTACCCATATCGGGATGCGTAACTCCGGCTCCTTCAGCCGATATTGTCTGTAACGGCTCTAACTCTTGCACCATACCCTATAACACTTCGGCTAATCTTGCGTGGTGTGGATCAGGTGCATCTGCTTGTACCAATGCCGCGTCGTGTTCAGTTGCTCCAGGTGGTTGGGGAGGTATTTCCAATTCCGTATCTACCGGCAATCTCCTAAGTACAACTAATTATACATTAACTTGCGATAATGGTTTGGGCGTAACTGCCCAGGATCAGGTTACGGTTACAGTTGGCTCTCCGCCGCTTGGCCATAATTTTGGACTGTTTCGTTTACCGACTTTAACCGCCTCTCTTACTGCTAATCCGGGTACTATAGTTGCCGGTAGTCCAACTAATCTTCAAACTGCAGTCGGAGGAACAGGCGCTAGTAGTGCGACTTTCTACAGTCTTTGGTGGGACTGCGCCGATACAAGTAATGACGTAGTAGCGGCGACTTCTGCTTGCGGATCCTTGCCTAGCCCCGCTGCTGGTAGTTGTGCTTCTAATACTGTCGGTTATAGGTGCGAAGATTATATTCCACCATACCCTAATCCGCTAAATCACATTTATAGTTCCTCGGGGGTGTACAGGGCTAAGGTTATAATTGCAGGAGGTCTGGCTGTTCCGGTTGAGGACTTTACCTTTGTTACTGTAGATGCTAATCCCCCCAGCACTCCGTCTATTAGTGGTCCTGTTTCTGGTTTTGTTGATACGGACTATACTTTTACTATCACCTCAACCGATTCGCAGGGAGCGCAACTACGGTACGGTATAGACTGGAATATGATCGGCACTGTTGATGAATGGCTGCCGGCATCCGGCTATGTTAATTCAGGAGTTTCTCAGAATATAGTTCGTAACTGGCCCACTCTGGGAGCAAGGACATTTCAGGTTCTTGCTCAAAATTCATTCGGTGTAAACTCCGGCTGGCAGAGCCACACTATAACAATTAATTGGATACCAACACCCACTGGTTTAAATTCAGTTTGTAATGTTGCCGGTAATCAACTTACTCGGTCTTGGGATCCAGTTGCTGGGGCAACGTCGTATCTCATCAATCTGAACTTTTTGGCAAATGATAACGGAGGTTGGTTTATCAGTGACCCTCCCGATATAAGTGGTTATTTTATCACCACTACTACCGATACGGTCCCTGTCACTCCCGGGGCATCATATAATTGGTGGGTTCATGCAGTGGCTAATGGTGTATATAGTCCTGCCGCTTTTTCCGGGACTGTTGTATGTAGTGCTGTTCCACCGACAGTAACAAACGTTACATTGACTGAACCTAATTATTGTACTTCAGGACCGGGAGGTCAGGTTAGCTGGACGTATTCAGATCCAGGCCTTAATGCACAGAATGGTTATCGGGTTCAGGTTGATAATGATTCGGCATTTGGCAGTCCGGAAGTAGATACATGTCCTTCAGGCGCAGGCTGTTCGGGAGGAGTATCTACTGCCTATGCCATATCGCTAGGCCAGCTTAATTTTAATATAATCTATTACTCCAGAGTTATGGTTTGGAACAGTGTGGGCACTGCCTCTGGTTGGGCTAATATGAGTGCTTGCAGCGGCCCGGGATGTCAGGCCGGTAATACAAGCTGGAGAACACCGGTTCATGCCTGGCCGAATAATCGACCGAGCAGTTATAATCCTAATTGGTTGCCCTTGAATCCTGGAGTAGGAACCCCTGTTCAATTTACCGACAGAACATCATTTGATCCGGCATCTGTTGGAAAAGCATGGAGCTGGGTATTTAACGGAGGAAGCCCCGCAAGTTTTGTTGGCCAGGTTCCGCCCACAGTTACTTATGCCACAACAGGATCATACAACGTTACTATTACCTCAAGTGATGATGCGGGAAGCTGTACCAACAATACTACATTGATAAATATTCAGGGGGCTATACCTACCTGGAGAGAAATCATTCCGAGATAGGAAGTATTAAGGGGTTAGTATCAAGTATTATGGCACGGAACAAAGGGCATCTTTGCAAAGATGCTCTTTGTGATATAGTATTTATAATGAAAGATTTTTAACAAAGGTGAATTATGGTCCATCCCTTACCTATACACAATTTAAAAATAAAAAAATTAAAGTCCCTTCTTGCGATAGTAGAAAACTCTGCGAAAGGGGACAATTATCTTTTTAGGAATCTGTATGCCGATGAGAACGGAAAAGAAATAGATGTATTTGAAAATGGCGGAACGTCTTGCTGCGGTCACGTCACTTGGATTTTACTTGCTCTCGAGTTAATTAAGCATCCTCATGCGGCTATTCATGGAACAAAAAGAGACATGATAGATAGCGGCTGGCACGAGGTTAATGAGCTCAAGTCGGGGGCTGTAATTGTTTGGGAGGATCTTGTCGCTAACGACGGGCTGCAGGGACAGAAAGGAGTAAAGCTCTCTCATATGGGTTTTTACGTGGGCAACAATGAGGCTATAAGTAACGACTCTAAAGTAAGTCATTTTCCGCGAAGGCACCATGTTACGTATAACGATACTCGCAAGATAGAAAAAATTTACTGGCACCCCGCGCTAAACGAGGATTAATTCTTAACAGGCAAGACCTGGAACAGGTCTTGCCTGTTAAGAACCCTGCTTAGGATCAACTACTGGTCAAGGGCGGGGTTTTTTGTCCCGATTTTGTTTTAACCTAGGGAGAACTACAAAATCGAGGACCCTCGATTTTTATTAAATTTGCTACTTGCAAATTTTTAAAATCGGGGTTATTAATACTACTAAGCGAACCTTTAAAATATAGGAGAATTCATGAGACATATTGAAGATATGTTCATCGGAACAACTTTCAAGGATTTCTTACTTCGTCCCCAGGAGGGAGTAATCATCTCCAGAACTAAGGAGAACATAGATTTGTCTATGCCTCTTTCTAGAAATATTACTCTCTATGGTGCTCCGGTCGTATCGGCTAATATGGGAACCGTAACCGGTGGTCGGATGATGAAGGCTATGTCTTCAATGGGTTGTTTTGGTTTTATTCACCGTCGATACTCAAAAGAAGTTCAGGCTGAAAAAGTGAGAGAGGTAAAACGTTCTCAGTCATATATTATTGAGAATCCACTCGTTATTCATCGTGAAGCTACTCTTGGTGAAGCCAGAGAATTAATCAGAAAAAATAAGGTAAGCGGACTTCTTGTTTGTCAGTCTCCCGATAGCAGAAGACTTGCTGGAGTCTTATCTACCAGAGATATTTTTGGTTCCGACTCAGATTTAGTTAAAGACAGGATGACGATATTAGGCAATTTAGAGTGTGGTTATGAGAATATATCAATGGAAGAAGCAGAAGATAAGATGAATCGTCGTAGAGTAGAGAAATTACCGTTAGTAGATGACGGCATAATTATCGGTCTTATAACAATGAAGGATTTAAAAATGGCTAAACAGAGGCCATATACGACTAAAGATGGAAAGGGTAGGCTTTTGGTCGGAGCAACAATCGGTGCCTCTGGAGACTATATGGAAAGAGCAGAGATGCTGGTGGATGCCGGCGTTGATATAGTCTTAATGGATATCGCTCATGGTCACGGTGATGTTATAAGGCGGGCGATTAATAACTTTAAAGTAAAGTTTCCGAACGTAGAATTTGGTGCCGGTAATGTTGCTACTGGTGAAGGAGCTAAGTTTCTAATGGATCTGGGAGTTAATTTTGTAAAGGTAGGAGTCGGTCCAGGCAAGGGATGTCGTACTCGGTTGGATGTTCGTTTCGGAGTTCCACAACTTCAGGCTGTTAGAGAATCTTATCTCGTCACTAAGGGCAAGATTCCGATTATGGCTGATGGCGGGATTGAGGACGACGGCGATATTACTAATGCTCTTCTGGTGGGGGGCGCTTCCTCGGTTATGCTCGGCAGTATGTTGGCCGGGACTGATGAGTCTCCTGGTCTAGTTGAAAACGGAATGAAGATGTATAAGGGTGAAACTTCAATTGAAGCTTCAATTGAAGAGCTTAATGATGATGAAAATCTTGAAGAGCTGATGGATGATGTTCAGGCTCCTGAGGGCCAGCCCAAGCCGGTTAAGCATATTGGCAGTGCTGTACGTGTTATAAAAAGAATTCGTGGCCATTTAAAATCAGCGGTAAGCTATGCTGGAACTAGAACGCTTATGGATGCTCAAAAGAAAATAGCCGAAGCTCCATGGCTATATGTGAATAAAATACCTCTTACGGAAGCAGCTAAAAAAGAATCGTTTGATAGATAAAGACCCAGTACAAGGGTCTTTTAATTTAGTTAAAATTGTGGTAGAATTTAAGCAATAACCATGCCTATATACAAGAAAGTTAATCAAGATTTCTTTAAGAAATGGTCACCGGAAATGGCATATGTTTTAGGATTTTTTACAGCTGATGGGAATATGTCGCCACATTCTAATGGCGGACGCTATATTGAGTTCACGAGCTGCGATGAAGAATTGATCCGAAAAACTAGAAGTTTATTGGATTCAACCCATAGAATTAGTAGTCGCATTAGGAGTAATAGCCTAAAAGATACGTATAGAATACAGATAGGAAGCAAAATTATATACAAAGATTTGATATTATTAGGACTAACACCGAATAAGAGTTTAACAATAAAATTTCCAAAGATTTCTAAAGATTATCTCAGGCACTTTATTAGGGGTTACTTTGATGGTGATGGATGCGTATATTTTAGAAAAAATTGGGCTAAAGATAGAAATAAATTGCGATGGGTCTTTCAAACTAGATTTACTTCTGGTAGTAAAAGATATTTAAAGACGCTTCATTCTCTATTAAGATCTCACAGAACTTGTCGGGGAGGATATTTATATGATAAAAGCAGTGGTGGCTATGAGTTAGTCTTCTCTCATCGTGATGGTCTTGCTCTTTTTGGGTTTATGTATGATAATGTATCCGCAGAAATATATTTAAGAAGGAAATATGAAATGTTTCAGAAAGCTTTCACGGAGTTAGGATATATGCGGGCGTAGCTTAGCTGGAAAAGCACCTCCCTGTCACGGAGGGGACCGCGGGTTCGAGTCCCGTCGCCCGCGCTATAAAATCAACGGCTCACTATGTGAGCCGTTGATTTTCTGGGGGCACTTTTTCTTTTAATATAAAACTGGTAACATTATAGTCGTGTTACAACTACCTATCTATCAATCTCCAGTTAATTTAAATCAATCTTCAGTATTGAAATTTTTAAGCTCCGTTATTTCTTATAGTCCAATTATTGCTTGGGGCGTGGCCGGAGTAATTAGTCTCTTCTTTTTTATTCTAAGCGCCATCCTTTCTTATCACTGGAAGAAGTTTGAGATAGATAAGCTCGTTATAGGCCAGGCAGCGATTATTTATTTTTCCGTATCGGTAGCACTTTTTGTAACAATGATTATATCGCTAACTGTTTATTTAAGTTCACTTTAAAATGATTGATATAGACCTGGGCGAAAAAATAGTTTTGAAAGTAAGAAAACACAAGCTGTCTCTTGTTTTTGAAACTCTTTTTTTGTCATTATTTATCTTCTTGCCGCCTTTGCTATTCTGGGTAAGCGAGAATACGACTGCTATTAAAGGGAATGATTTTGCTTTATTTACAGCTATATACTCGGCTGTACTTCTCGTCGCTTGGATAATATTCTTCATTATTTGGACAAATTACTATCTGGACGTTTTGATAGTTACCGAAAAGAGGGTTATATATGTTGAGCAGAAAGGTTTTTTCAGCCGTGAAGCCGCTACCCTGAGACTGGATAAGATACAGGACATATCGGTAAGTGTGAGCGGTATATTAGCGACCTTTTTTAACTTCGGCACCCTGAAGATCCAGTCAGCCGGCGAAGCTCCAGAATTTATTATCCGGGATATACCAGAGCCTAATAAGGTAAAGACTACGATATTTGATCTTTACGGTAAGCATGTGGGGGTTGCTCAGCCAGTAAGTATAAATCGATGAGTAGGCAGATATTCTTCGTCTTCTTCATAACCTTTTTAGCCGGCGTAAGCATGGTTACTGTTGCTTACTCATATGATCCGTTCAGAACTACTGAAGGAATAAAAATATTATTTTTCTTATCCTTCTTTGCTTTTATATGGGGAGCGGGGACGATAGCCTTTTTTATATTAAATCTTGTAAACGCTGATAGGTGGACCGACTCTTTCAGAAGGGGATTGCTCTTGTCAGCGCTTTTTACTATATTAATTATCTTTAAAAGACACGATGTCCTTAGCTGGTATGTAGGTTCAATAATCGGAGGCCTTTTTATCGTTTTTGAAATTTGGGTATATAAAAGATTAAGCAAAAGAAACAGTGAGCAATCAGAGTAATATTATAATTGAATCAGATAAGGAAAAAGAATTACTAGAGCTACTTAATAAAAGGCAGGATTTTGAGGCGGAGAGAATTAAGCGATATCTTTCCATGCCAGATCTATCCAGGCTAGAGGGCAGTCCTATTGCAGAGTTGGTGAATAGAATATCGGCCCTCAAAAGATTTTCTGATTTCGATATTATTAAGGTCCCCGAGATAGTCAGAGCCGATACTAGTTTCGATCTCTTCAACTTTCCACCAGACCATCCGGCTCGTTCAAAATCAGATACATATTATCTGGATGATAATAACATTCTTCGGCCCCACACTACAATAATGTGGTATTACTATCTGAATAATGAAAAAATTAAATCACGAATTAAAAACGGAGAATCCGTCGGTTCCATTTGTCACGGCAAGGTATATAGAAAAGACGAAATAGACAGGAATCACATGAATGTTTTTCATCAGATGGACGGTTGGTATTTATGTCCTAAAAAAGAAAAAATAATCGGCCTGGAGGATTTAAAAGAAGTTTTAACAGAAATAGCCCAGGCAATATTCGGTAAAGATATTGAGTATAGATTTAATGTTGATCAGTTTCCATATACAGACCCAAGCTGTGAGATGGAGGTAAAAATAGGCGATAGGTGGGTAGAGGTTTTAGGTTCGGGAGTGGTCAGAGGTTCAGTTCTTAAAAACCTTGGTGTTGACCCCTATGAATATAACGGCTGGGCTTTTGGATTCGGTCTGGAGAGGTTGGCCATTATCAGCATGGAATTGCCGGATATAAGATTATTATGGTCTCAGGATCCTCGGGTTATAAAACAGCTAAAGCTTGGAAATAAATTTAAAGAAGTTTCTAAGTTCCCTCCGATTACTAGGGATATATCATTTATCATTGATAAATCTTTTATACCCAATAACTATTTTGACTTGATTAGGGATATTGGCGGAAATCTAGTGGAGGAAGTCCAGCTTCTTGATAAATATGAAAATGCCGAAAAATTCGGCAAAGATAAAATAAGTTACACTTATCGCATAGTTTACCGTTCCAATGAGCGAACTCTTACCACAGAAGAAATAGATCTGATACAAAACAAAATCTACAAGCAAACCGCTGAACAATTCGGAGCGGAATTACGTTAGTTGCGAACTTCCGTTAATTTCTCTACCTGCTTTTTTCTTCGGACAAATAGTTAAATTAACCTCAATTTAGTTAACAAATTTGGGTCCCGCTCTATGAACCACTCCCAAATTTGTTATTAACGTAAATTATCGGTTAATTTAACTATTGTGTATTCCTTGAAAAAAGACGGTTTGCGAAATTAACGGAAGTTCGCTTTTGTGTTTTTTGGTTAAAATTTATAATTTGCGTAGCCCGTTTAGTCTAGATCTATAAAAATAAGCGAGCTTATGTCCATCAATTTTTTATCATTTGACGAGCCGAAGAAATTTAAGAAGATAGCCTAGATTTTATCCAAAATAATAGGTCGAACGGTCGCCTTAGGCGACAGGCAAGTGAGGGTACCTGTTATTTTGGTTAATAACAATCAGGACTATTCTGAGTAAATTTATGAGGCGAGGAGCATGATCAAAAAAGTGATGAGGCGGAAGCGAGCCCTTTGTGGATAGCTCCAAAAACGGCCTAAATAGGGCCATTTTTCAATCAAAAATCAACCAGGTAGTAGAAGTTGTTGTTGCAGCCTTGCTGCCTCTAAAATCAACAACTTTCACTACCTGGTCAAGTTGCCTTTTAAGCTTAAAAATGATAGAATTCGTTAGTTAAATAAGATAAATAAATGGCGAAGGAAGAGCTTAAAAAAGACAAAAAGAATACTCCCAAATCTGATTATACAGCTAAGGATATTCAGGTGCTTGAGGGTCTTGAACCGGTCCGGAAAAGACCGGGTATGTATATTGGTTCTACCGGACCGGAAGGCTTACACCATTTAATTTGGGAAGTTTTTGATAATTCCATAACATATCAGACTCCGGTTATTATACGGGAGAACGGCAGGATAAAATTAGCTGAAGTCGGCCGGCTTTTAGACTTCTATTTTGAAAATAATAAAAACCTTGTAGAAAAATCTCATGATGGTAGCTGTGAGATTTTAAGAAATGGTTTTTCCATAGAATCTTTGTCATTTAATAATCGGGATTTGTCGCTTTCATACCATGTAGTCTCCTCGCTTATTAGGCATAAAGTCAACAGTGATATATATAGATTAACTCTTCAAAATGGTCGTCAAGTTGAAATTACTCCCTACCATTCTCTCTTTACCCTTAAAAACGGAGAAGTTGTGCCGATTAAAGGATCTGATGTAGCTGTTAGTAGTCCTCTTATAGTTCCCAAGATTTGGCCCGAAGTAGAACAGCCGATTAAATCAATTGATCTGATTGACGAATTTTTGCGTCTTGATACCGGAAAAACTGCCAAGACAAATATTTATGGCTTAACTCAGCTTTTATCTGAAGATATTGATCTGGCGTCCAAGATCAAATCTCAAATTCCGCAATGGGTTAAATCTCGCCACAGAGCAAATATCTGGCAGGATTATATGAGATATGAATATCTTCCCTTTAATTACATCAGATTTTTATTGCCCGAAGATTTAGAGAAGATAAAATCGGTTTACCCGAAGTTGGGGAATAAAAATAATAGCGGCTGGGAAATTCCGTTTAAAATTCCTGTTACCAGGGAGTTTTTAGAGCTATTGGGTATTTTTGCAGCGGAAGGGTCAATATCAGTGTCAAATAAGAAAAACGGATCATGCCGGGTAACATTCAGTTTTGGTGCTCATGAAAAGGAATTTATAGATTATGCCAAACGCGCATTAGAACTTGTGTTTAAGTGTAATGTTGAAGAAAGCTATGCTCATGAAACGGCTCGTGTTCTTGTTGCAAATTCATCCACTTTAGCTCTTATTTTTTGTGATGTGATCGGGACGGGTACGAATAGCGGCTCTAAGCAAGTGCCAGATATAGTATTTAATGTTAATGAAGAACTTAGAACTAGATTCGTGATTGGCTATATGTCGGGTGATGGGTATCCAACCAAGAGCTGGATTCGTCATTTGATAGCCGGTACGTCGCCATCAGAAGAAGATCGTGACAAGTTTATTGCAGTCTCAAAGAGCAAAAAAATGATCAACGGCTTGGCTTATTTGCTCTCGACGCTAGATAAGACTTATTCATATGGCGAGAGGAGGAGATCGGCAAGGGAAAGGTTTATAACGGTAAATTATAAAGGCCAAACTAGGAAAACCGCATTACATCCTCAAGAAATATCATACGCTCTGAATTTTTATTGGAATACCAATTCATCATATATTAATTACCTTCCGGTTCAGGAGATTATTGAGAGAATATCATACAAACGGCCCTATTCATTCAGTATCTCTGCTTCAGGGATAGAAAACGGCAAAGCTCTGAGACTATATAATGAAGGAAGACTGACTATTAACACCGCGGCCTTGAAGTTTATATCTTCAGATCTTGGCGTTTTGAGGGTTAAGAAAATAGAGAAAGTAAATTATAATCATCCTTGGGTTTATGATCTATCTGTTCCGGAAGGTGAGAACTTCATAGGCGGTTTTTCACCAGTTTGTCTCCACAACTCACTTGATGAAGCGATGGCCGGCCATGCTAAGAATATAGAGGTCGCTCTTTTGGCTGACAACAAAGTTCGTGTTACTGACGATGGCCGAGGTATTCCAACAGATATCCATCCCAAGCAAAAAAAATCCGCTCTTGAGCTGGCAGCAACAACACTTCATGCTGGGGGTAAATTTGATTCGGGCGCTTACAAAGTTTCCGGAGGTCTGCATGGTGTCGGCTTGTCAGTCGTTAATGCTCTCTCAACTTGGATGAAAGCTGAAGTTCGTCGCAAGCCGGATCTTTTTATGCAGGAGTATAAGATTGGCAAACCGCTTGCGCCGGTTAAAAAAATAGGCAAGGCAAATGATACCGGTACAACCATTACTTTCCAGCCTGATCCGACTATTTTTGCTACCATTGATTTTGATCTGTCTGTAATTTTAAATCATCTTCGCCAGCAAGCCTATCTGACTAAAGGAATAAAAGTTGTTGTTAGGGATGAACGCAACCCGCTCAAATATTTTAGCAAGCATCAGAATAAGGAGATTAAGGAAATCTTAAGCCATACTTTTTATTTCGAGGGTGGTATCGTCTCGTATGTTGATTTTTTGAATCATGGTCAGCAGACAAAAAACAAAAATGTCTTTTATGTCGGTAAAGAGCAAAACGGCATTTTCGTTGAAATCGCTCTCCAGTACATAGAAGAATTAACCAGCCGGGAACTTTCTTTCGCCAATAATGTTCATACAGTTGAAGGCGGTATGCATCTTACCGGTTTTCGTTCAGCGTTAACTCGTGTTTTGAATGACTACGCCCGCAAGAATACTTTTTTGAAAGAGAAAGAAGATAACCTGTCAGGTGAAGATGTCCGTGAAGGATTAACGGCAATTATCTCAGTAAAACTAAAGGATCCGCAATTTGAGGGTCAAACAAAGGCTAAGCTTGGTACACCCGATGCTCGTACGGCTTTGGAAACAGTTATGAATACAGAGTTTGCCGACTGGCTGGAGCGTAATCCTAATGATGCTCGGGCAGTTCTTGAAAAAGTAATCCTGGCTTCCAAGGCTCGAATGGCTGCCAAAGCGGCCAGAGAAACGGTCTTACGCAAAGGTGCTATGGATGGCATGACTTTGCCAGGAAAGCTTGCCGATTGTTCAAGCAAGGATGCCTCAGAATCCGAACTGTTTATCGTTGAGGGAGATTCCGCTGGCGGTTCATCAAAGGGAGCTCGAGACAGGAGAACTCAGGCTATTTTACCTCTCAGGGGTAAAATCTTAAATGTTGAGAAGGCTAGGCTTGATAAAATGCTTACTTCTGAGCAGATACGCAATCTGATTATTGCCATGGGTACGGCCATTGCTGAAGAGTTTGATTTGAGCAATTTGCGTTATCATAAGATTATTATAATGACAGATGCTGATGTTGACGGAGCGCATATAAGAACATTGCTTCTGACCATGTTCTATCGTTATTTTCCCCAGATTATAGAAAAGGGCCATTTATATATAGCTCAACCGCCTTTATACAAAATACAAAAAGGATCTAACCACTGGTATGTGTATAATGATAAAGAAAAAGAAAAGCTTTTGGACGGATTTAAAAAGGATGCCGGAGTAAAAGTCAGCAAAACTAAGAATGAACCTGTCCGGTCAGGAAAATCTAAAAAGGATGATGAATGGGAAGTAACTCCTATTGATGGTGGTAGCGTGCAGGTTGAGGTGGAAATAGAGTCAGCGGTTGAGGAGAAGATAAGCGGTGTTTCAATTCAGCGCTATAAGGGCTTGGGAGAAATGAACCCGGATCAGTTGTGGGAAACAACTCTGAATCCCGCCAATAGGGTATTATTTCAGGTTGGAATAGGTGATGCCCGAGAGGCTGATAAAATCTTTGACATATTAATGGGTTCTGAAGTTATGCCCCGCCGTAAATTTATTCAGGCTCATGCTAAGGATGTACAAAATTTGGATATATAGTTTTTGTCCAAGAGCGAAGCGATTGGCTACAAAAACTATACCCGCCAGAGGCGGGTGCTGATAATTGTATCTATTCGTTTAATTCATAGATAATTATCGCATTTGACATGATGATAACTCATCTGATATCATGTCTTTATATACGCCGAGGGGCGTTTTAAAATAGCCGTAAAAGAACGCGAATGAATAAAATTCTTAACTTTTTAAAGGATGTAAAAATAGAACTGTCTAAGGTTGTATGGCCGACTAGGGAGCAAACGATCCAATATACGCTGGTAGTTTTAGGAATGAGCTTAGCTATAGCTTTGTTTTTAGGTGGGCTAGATTTAGTGTTTCAGTGGGTTTTAAATATGTTTATATTGAAATAAGTATTTTGTCCAATCGGTCGCCTTAGGCGACCGATTGGTTACAAATACTTACCCCGCCCTATCTGGGCTGAAGGTAAGCATTAGCACATAAGCAGAGCCCTGCCTGCCGGCAGGCAGGCGTAAGGCGACTTACGTCTCTATATATGTGATAAGATAAAGCTTTGATTCCAGATAGGGCGGGGTGACGAGTTTTGTAGTAGCTCGGCTACTCGAAGACTCGTATTGCCTCGCTAACAAAATCGTCATGCCAAAACAAGTAACAACGGGGGAGAGACAGTGGTACGCAATCCATACCTATTCCGGGTATGAAGATACCGTAACCAGAAACCTCAAACAGCGTGTTGAGTCTCTTGGATTTGAAGACAAGATATTTAATGTTTTAGTTCCTAAAGAAAAGAAGATTAAAATAAAGGGCGGGAAGAGAGAAATCATAGAAGAAAAGGTTTACCCCGGTTATGTTTTGGTTGAAATGATTGTTGATGATGCCTCTTGGTATGTGGTCAGAAACACTCCTAACGTAACCGGATTTATTGGCGCCGGTACAATACCGACGCCGCTATCAAGTGCTGAAGTTGACGGATTAATGAAGAGGATGGGTGTAGAAGAGCCTAAATACAAGATAGATGTTGAAGTCGGAAACAGAGTGAAGATAACAGATGGACCTTTCAAAGATTTTGACGGCAAGATATCAGAGATTGACATGGAGAGGGGAAGAGTTAAGGTATTGGTGACTATATTCGGTCGTGAAACCCCAGTTGAGTTAGACTTTCTTCAGATTAAGAAGTTATAGTTTTTGTCCAAGAACGAAGCGATTGGTTACAAAAAGTATACCCGCCAGAGGCGGGTGCTGATAATTGTAACTACTCATTTTATTCGTAGACAATTATCGCATGGCTACTAAAAAAATAAAAGCTCAGGTAAAAATACAAGTTACCGGCGGACAGTTAGAACCTTCTAAAATAGGTCAGGCTTTGGGTCCTCAGGGAATAAATCTTCAGCAATTCATGCAACAGGTTAATGAGGCAACCAAAAATAACGTCGGTGAAGTTATTCCGGTTGAAATCAATATATACGAAGACAGGACTTTTGATTTTAAATTAAGAACTCCTCCGGCAGCTTATCTTTTGCGTGTTGCGGCTGGAGTAGAGAAAGGCTCGGGAACTCCGAATAAGTCTAAAGTCGGTAAAGTCACCAAAGCTCAGGTAAGAGAAATCGCTGAGAAAAAGTTAGCTGATCTAAACGCTAATGATGTAGATGCAGCGATAAAGATAGTTGAGGGTACGGCAAGGAGTATGGGAATAGAAATCAAATAAAGCAATGGTCCCGATTTACTTTGCGCAAAGCACAACTAGTAAATCGAGGATCCTCGATTTTGTCATCATGCCTCGCATGAACAAAATCGGGAGGATTGAAGTGAAGTAAACTCTATGAAAATACGTGAATCAATAGAAAGCGTTTTAATGAAATTCGCTCTGCTTTTGTCTTCCAGGAGTACTTGCGAAAGGCTTAATGTCGGATGTATTATTACCTCTAATGATTTTCAGAGGGTTTATTCATATGGCTACAACGGCAATGCCAAAGGCTTCTCAAATAGCTGTGACTCTTCGGAGCCGGGAAGATGCGGCTGTATTCATGCTGAAGCGAATGCTTTAATCAAATGCTCAATTCCCGATCCTCATAAGGTTATATTTATTACTCAATCTCCCTGTAAAATGTGCGCAAAGATGATTGTTAATTCCGGTGCTTCTCATGTCTATTATTTTTCGGACTATAGATCCGATGAGGGCCTTGAGGTATTACTTCGGGGCAATATAAACTCTTCTAAGCTGAAACTTAATTTATAAAAAATAAATCATCTGGTTATACACTTACCCCGTAATACAGAAAGGATAAGCTTTGCACCTGCAATGTTGAATATAACGGATTGAATTCTCAGTACTTGTATTGCGAACTGACGTCATTGAAGTAAATCAAAACATCTGCTTTGCAAATCCTTTCTGATATACGGGGCTTGCCGGTCTTAATTTATTGCGCTAAAATTTCTCAACGCAAGAAAGTTATTTTACAATGGAGGTAATATGATGATAAAAAATCCTTACAAAGGTAAATTTATTTGTGTAGAGGGGATTGATGGTTCGGGTAAAAGCAAACAATTTGAAATGCTTCACGATGAACTGGTGGCGAAACACGACATTAATGTCGTGTTTACTAAAGAACCGACGGGTGATTCCATCGGCCGAACTATTTATGCTATTCTTGAGCGTCGTCACAAAAAAATGAAGCTGGAGGATATGACTGAGCTTGATATGCAAAGGCTTTATTTCCAGAATCGACGAAGCCACTATCAGGATTTGGTTCTACCGTCATTGCGTGGTGGGGTTAATGTAATTTCTGATCGGGGCGTCGCCTCGGTTGCCTACGGCTTAAAGAACGTCAATGATTTAGATAGATTTTTGTCTGTTGAGAGTGCTATGTTTGATGCAAAATCGGTATCGTTTATTGTCCCGGATTTGATTCTTATCTATGATGTTAGCGTTGATATTGCTTTTGAACGTCTTGATAAAAAAGGCAATGAGCGTGATTTGTTTGAGCAAAGAGAAAAACTTAAGCAGACTCGTAGTAACTATCTTGCCATTGCAAAAGTGATTCCCAACTGTGTCGTGGTTGATGGCACTGCTTCTGCTGAAGAGGTATTTAAAGTAACTAGAGAGAAAGTATTCTCTCTTCTCGGTATTAGTTAGTAAGTTAGTACTTGAAAGCCCTATTGAAGGGCTTTTTTCTTTTTGATAGCATTTCTAAACACGTTCTTTCAAAAAGGATAAAACATGTCAGATAATCCCTATCTTCGTAAAGAAGGTGATCGTTTAGTTGTTACGGAAGAAGGATATAGAAAACTAGCTGAGGTTGTCACTGATCCGATAGGTCAGGTTTATGCTTTCAACGGAAAGTTATCCCCAGTTATTATTGCTGCGGCTATGGCTAGGCTCTCTAGGCGCAGAGGAGATATGAGAGAGGCCATACTGGATGAATTTATGGATGTTGAGGGTAATAAAGCTGAAGCAGTAATTAAACGTGTTGTCAGCGGTTTCGGTGACGATTCTGTCCAGCAGTTGATCGGCCTTCAGTTCGTTGTTGAAGGAGCATCAAACCTGCTTACAAAATTGATTGAATGGGGACGTTTAGCATCATACCTTGAGCAGTCAACCAGGTATATTTACTTTAATGAGAAAGATGTGAACGGTAGGTATTCCTACTATACGCCGGAATTAAAAAGTCAGACCTCAAGAAATTTTTATACTAAAACCATGGACAGAATAATGGATAATTACTCTTTGATGGTTGAGGCAGTAATAGATTATCTAAGAAAAAAGCACGAAGAGCCTGAGGATAGAAAGAAAAGAGCTGCTTGGATACAGTCAACGAGAGCAACGGCTTTAGATGCTGTTAGGCCCGTTCTTCCAGTGTCGGTTAAATCGACAGTTGGCGTCTTTGCCAGCTCTCAGGCAGTTGAGCGAATGGTCATGAATTTGTTATCTGAACCTCTTCCGGAGGCTAGGATTGTTGGGCAACAAATCTTAAGAGAAGCGAGAAAGGTAATTCCAGCGTTCCTAGAAAGAGCTGATCAGCCAGATCGAGGCGGAGCGATTACTGCCCATAGAGCCAATACTAAGAATACAGTCCGTGATTTAGCCAGAAAATATCTTCGCTATAATATTCCGACTAGGCCATCGGGTGCCGATGTAAGGCTAATCTCTTATTGGCCGAAAAATGAGCTAGATCTGGTTCCTGAGATTCTGTTTGAGCAGGCAGAGCCGTTGTCTCTTGGAGAAATCAAGAGACAGGTTAAAAAACTTGATGTTGTGGATCAAGTCAGGATCTTTAGGGCTTATATGGGAGATAGATTAAACCGTCGTCATAAGCCTGGACGGGTATTTGAGATAGCTCACTTTGAGTGGGAGATTATCGGTGACTATGGAACTTTTAGAGATCTTCAGAGACATCGTATAGTGGATGCACTTGAATGGCAGAGATTAAGCTCGGTATTCGGCTACGAAGTGCCTGAGCTAATTAAGGAAGTCGGTTTTGAGGCTACTTTTAGAGACTGTTTTGAACTGTCGGATGAACTTTATGACGAGCTATCTGCAGAGGATGAAGTTCAGACCCAGTATGCTACTTTATTAGGTCATAAGATGAGGTATAGAATTACTACTAATCTTCGCGAAGCCTTTCATATGTTAGAGTTGAGAACCGGACCGGATGGTCATCCCGGCTATAGAAAGATTTGCAATAAGATGTATGATCTTCTGAAAGATGTATATCCTCTTTCGGGTGAAGGAATGAAATTTGTAAATCAGCGAGAAGATCCTGAGCTGGCCCGTTTGGCATCAGAATTAGCAATTCAGTATAAGCTTGAGAAGCTTGATTCTCTTGAAAAGAAGTAAAAAATTAATAGCCCTGAGTTTATCCGGGGCTTTTTTCCAGGTAGTAGAAGTTCGAGTTGCTCCGACATAAGTCGGAGCTTTTATTTTACATATCTCGAACTTTCACTACCTGGTTTTATTGCAAAAATCGTGGTAAATTAAGGTATTATGTCATGTAAGACGGTCATAGGATTGGAAATTCACGCAGAACTTAATACTAAGACTAAAATGTTCTGCGATTCTTTGAATGACCCGGATGAAAAACATCCGAATATTAACATCTGTCCTATTTGCCTGGGCCATCCCGGAACTTTGCCCGTCATTAACCAGGAAGCTCTAAAAAAAGTTATTATGGCCGGCTTAGCTCTAAACTGTAAAATTGTCGAGGATACTTTTTTTGAAAGAAAAAACTATTTTTACCCGGATCTACCCAAGGGCTATCAGATATCACAATACCAGAAACCTCTTTGCTATGATGGCTATCTTGATATTAAATCCGAAATCCTAAATTCTAAATCCGAAACAAATTATAAACTCGAAAATCCAAACTCAAAGCGCATAAGAATAACTAGAATTCACCTTGAGGAAGATGCGGGAAGGCTTTATCACGCATCAGACGATAAACATTCTCTAGTAGATTTTAATAGAGCGGGCGTACCCCTAATGGAGCTGGTAACGGAACCTGATTTTGAAACCGGATGGGAAGTCAGAAAGTTCGCTGAAGAGCTCCAGCTCATGTGGCAATATTTAAATATATCAGAAGCTAATATGGAGAAAGGGGAGATGAGGGTTGAAGTTAATATATCGCTGACTAACCCTGATGGAAGCTGGGGTACAAAAGTAGAGGTAAAGAATCTTAATTCTATTAAATTTGCCGCTGACGCTGTTGACTATGAGATAAAAAGGCAAAAAGAGATCCTTGAATCAGGAGATAAGGTAAAACAAGAAACTCGGGGTTGGGATGAGAATAAAAAACAAACATTTAGCCAGCGTTTAAAAGAAGAAGCTCATGATTACAGGTATTTTCCGGAGCCTGATTTACCCCCGTTAAAATTTACAAAAGAACGGATAGAAGAAATTAAGCTGGAGCTATCAGAGTTACCAAGCCAAAGAAGGGAAAGATTTAAGAAGCAATATAACTTGCCTGATCGTGATATTGAAATACTAACTGCTAATAAGAAGCTAGGCGATTATTACGAGCATGTTGCAAGCGAGTTAGCTTCGGCAGCTATGGATTACCATAAAAAAATGGGCAGAACAGGGGAAGATCCTGTAGAGAAACATATTTCCGAAAAACTCCACAGCTTATCCGCTAATTACATGATAACAGAGTTTCCGACGCTAATGAGCGCCTGGAAGGAAGAGGTAAATGACCTTGAAGGATTCAAGATAACACCCGAGGCTTTTGCCGAGTTAATGGTCCTAGTGTTTCATAAGGAGCTTTCCTCTACTGGAGCAAAAACTGTACTTAAGGAGATGGCTGAAACTGGGTTGCATCCCGAACAGATCATGAAAGAAAAAGATCTAGGCCAGGTATCTGATACCGGAGAACTGCAAAAGGCTGTAGAGAAAATAGTAAATGATAACCCCAAGGCGGCAGAAGATTTTAAAGTCGGCAAAGAAGCGTCTCTCAAGTTTCTAATCGGGATGGTGATGAAAGAAACTAAAGGAAAGGCTAATCCTCAAGTAGTTGAAGGAATGATAAAAGAAATGTTAAAATAGGAATATGAAGAAATTTTTATTAAAACTAGTTAATTGGCAGGCGCAAAGAACTGGTCCTAAGCGCTTTCACCAGCCAGATGTTATTCAGGGTGAACAGGCTAGGGAGCATAGTCTGGAAGCTATGGAAGATCAACGTGAGAAGTTGCGAGATGAAGGTAAAAATCGAGAAGTCCCTTCTGACAGTAATATTCTAGGTCCATCTGAATCCGAAAAAGTTCCGATGCCGTAGGTATCGAGGATCCTCGATTTGATAGTCGAGTATGACTCGAATCAAATCGGGACCTAACCTAGTCAGTTATAAACCGCCGAGCCAAGCGCTCGGTGGTTTTAATGTTTTTGATCCAGTGAATTTCTTTGTTTCTTTTAAACCACGCCATCTGACGTTTTGAATATTTTATTATTTCGCTTAATAGCCGTTGGTATTCTTCCGATTTTTTAAAATGCTTTTCACTAATTTTGATTTTTGATTTTTTATTTTTTATATATCGTGCTACCCATCGGTATTCTAACCCAAAATCATCCAGTCTTTTCCAGCTGACACCTTCTTTGTGAAGTCTCGTCACTTCTTTTATCATTTCTTGTTTTAATCGGGAGTCTAATCTTTTTTTTATTCTCCCATCTAAATCTTTAGGCCTAATCCCCATCCATAATACTTGATATTTAATACTTAATTCTGGTTTTGGGACTGGCTTACCTGTGGTCATTACTATCTCAATTGCTCTAGTAAGGCGGTGTTTATTATGCTTGTCTATCGTTTCTGCTCTTCGGGGGTCAAGCCTAGAGAGCCTTTTAAATAATTGTTCCGCCGATTGTTTTCCAAGTTTCGCGCGTAATTTGGAGTTTGCCGGAACTTCAGCTACAGACATTCGTCCCAACAATATGTCAATATAAAATCCTGTTCCGCCTACAATTATAGGAATTTTGTTTCTAGAAACTATCTCTTCTATCGCTCTTTCTCCGAGTGTTTTAAAATCCGAAGCAGTAAAAACTTTTTTAGGTGAGACTACATTAATTAGATGGTGCCTTATTCTCTCCGAATAAAAATCTTCAGATAATTTTGATTTTTTATTTTTATTTTTTGATAGCGGAACAGGTAAGGCTCGGTCTCGCCGAACCTTACCTGTTCCGATATCCATTCCGCGGTAAACCTGCCGGCTGTCGGCTGAGATTATCTCTCCGTCTAATTTTCTAGCTAATTTAATGCCCAAATCAGACTTTCCGGAAGCTGTCGGTCCGACGATTACAACGATTTTACTTGAATTGCTATGGGCCATGAATTATGCTATTATATACCATAATTAGTATCAGTAAATAGGAGCTCTTTTACATGAGGAGTAGAGGGTGATCGGTAAGCTAAAGTGGCTTATAGCCTTTGTCCGCAATCCTAAGAACTGGCCTTTTCTGGTTGCCTTTATAGTAATGTGCTTTAATACGGAATTCGCAATACCATTTATTCTTGTCGGAATTTTTGATTTAGCCGGAAGAAGTTTAAGTATAGCTGCCGGAATGTGGGCGAGTACTGAACTGTGCTGGTGGAATTGGTTTTCCGGTTGGTTGTATAAAGAAAAAATAAGAAAAATGGAATCCGTGGCAGAGGCGATAAATATCGGTCAAGAGGCGGTTAAGAGATTTGATCTTGGCGAGTTCTTAAAGTCAAAACCCGGAGATTTATTTATAGTGGCCAAAGTTAAAGAATTTGCCAGGAAACATGGCGTAGACAACTTTGACCTGGATAACTATCAGGATAATCCAGTTTTCATTGCCTCTCGCAGACTTGGCTATACTCTAAGCTTGATGTTGGTAGCTATTTTTGGATTTTTACCCCTGTTCTGGATAATCGCATTGATGATATGCCGGATGACAAAATGGAAAATGGCATATATGTTGTTGTTCGCCTGTAATTTCTTTAAAAATTATTACTTAGCCTATTTTTATGAACAGATAGGCTTCTGGTGGTTTATTCTATGCTTCGTTGCTTTTGCTGTCCTTGTCAGCTACTTAACTAAAAGATTTGTTAAGAAGCTTAAAGCCTATAACCAAGCCGCTCATTGAGCGGCTTTTTCATTTTTTTAGATATATTTCTTCTTTTATTTTTTTCAGAAACTCATTTGTTTTTATCTGTCCGAGATCGCCTTTACCACGTTGGCGGACAGCAACTGATTTAGCTTCAATTTCCTTATCACCGACAATGAGAAGATAGGGGATTTTCTGAGTTTCCGCTCCACGTATCTTTTTACCAAGAGTTTCATTATCCTTATTTATCTCAACTCTAACTCCCGCCTCTTTTAATTCGTTGGATACTTCCTCTGCCCAGTTATTTTGTTTGTCGGTTATGGGTAAAACTGCTACTTGAACGGGTGATAACCAGACTGGAAAAGCTCCGGCATAATGTTCGATTAAGATGCCGATGAACCTTTCCATTGATCCATAAATAACTCGATGAATTGCTACCGGAGTTTTCTTGCTTCCATCGGTGGCAGTGTATTCAAGATTGAAGCGGCGAGGTTGCTGAAAATCTAGCTGGATTGTCCCCATTTGCCACTCGCGACCAAGTGCGTCTTTCATGACAATATCTACCTTGGGACCGTAGAATGCACCATCGCCTGGTAATATGTTGAATTCTTTACCGCTTGACTCGAGAATCTCTTGAAGTGTTTTTTCTGCTTGATCCCAAGTTTCAACGTCTCCTAAAAAACTTTCTGGACGAGTGCCTAGTCTGAATGTGTAATGCATCCCAAAAATTGAGTAAAATCTCTCAACAATTTCAAATATTTGTTTGTATTCACTGCCAATCTGTTCTTCGGTAACAAATATATGGGCATCATCCTGACGGAACTCTCGAACACGAAGAAGGCCATTAAGTGTGCCTGAACGCTCATAACGATGTAATGTATCTGTATCTGATAGTCGTAAAGGCAAATTGCGATAACTGCGTCCCTTAGAACCAAAAACTATCATTGCGTTAGGGCAGTTCATGGCCTTAACACCATAGACTTCATTCTCGTCCATATTAGCCACAAACATGTCTGACCAGTAATGATCGTAGTGACCCGAAGTTATGTAAAGCTCTTTCTTGTTTAGGAGGGGAGATACAATTTCTTGATAGTCACGTTTTTGGTGTTCTTCTCGCCAGAATTCAATTAGTCTATTGTATATAACTACTCCATTTGGTAGCCAATATGGCATACCGGGAGAAGTTTGATGGAACATAAAAAGTTCTAGTTGTGGCCCAAGTATTTTATGGTCCCGCTTTCTAGCTTCTTCAAGCATAACCAAGTACTCATCAAGCTCTTTCTTCGTCTCAAAAGCATAACCGTAAATTCTGGTAAGCTGAGTGTTTTTTTCATCGCCTCGCCAGTAAGCACCAGCCACATGAGAAAGCTTAAATGCTTCGGTATTTATATCTTGGGCGCTTTTTACATGACCGCCACGGCAGAGGTCAACAAATTTATCGGATTTGTAAGAAGTTATTTTTTCTTTTTTTACCGCTAACTCTTTAATAAGCTCAAGTTTATAGGCATTGTCGACATAATGTTTTTCGGCCGACTTTGCAGTTTCTTTAACTTCCTCAAACTCATCCCAGAACTTTAGTATCTTGCGCATCTCAGTTTCTATTCTGGGCAGATCACTATCTGATATCTTACCGGCAACCTCTATATCATAATAGAAACCATCATCAATGGATGGTCCGATAGCTAATTTTGAACCGGGATAAAGTTCTAAAACAGCCGCACCTAAAAGATGGGCAAGCGAGTGACGAATTGAGTTTAGTGTGTTTTTCATAAGCCTGCACGTGCGTCTGGCTTTCTAAGAATTATAAGCCGACGACGCACCACAAGGGTTTAACCAATTTCTTCGTTAAAAGCTACGTTTGATTCTCGTCGTAGTTTTACTACGTCTCTAATCAAGCCTCGCTTTTGTCTTGAACTTGGTCAAACGCGCAGGCTTTTTATCTGTGCCCAACTCAGAACAATATAAGTATAGGATAACAAAAATTCAACTAATTAAAAAGACTTGACATCGGAGCTTAATATTATAATATTATCCTGGCTGGTTGTGAGGTGGCAGTCGTTATGAAAGAGATGTCTTATCTTGATAAGAATACGGCAGCTGTTAATATATTTGTTCAGGCAGTCAGGAAGGCTATCAAGAATGAAGCCGATAAGATAAGAATCTCACCTTCAGTTTCCGAGGAAGACAGATTAAAAATTAGAAAGATGGTTGATGATATGACAGATAAACTTTCCAGAGATTTATCAGCCAGGGTTAGGTAAATTAGATCCGCTCTACAGCGGATTTTTTTGTTGATCTATCGGGGAGTCTTATGATCTTTATGCTGGCATTGCGTTAATAATCTTAACATCATCACAGAGAAGCTTAAGAGCACCGTCTCGGTCATTGACCTTCCCGCTGGCGATAACGACATTATTCTCTTTCCATATCTCAGGATTTTTTTCTAAGACATTTGGAAATACAACCAGCTCAATTTTAGAAGTAAGATCTTCAATATGTGAGAATATCATCGGCCGGCCGGTCTTGGTGACTATTTTTTGTATCTTTGTTATAACGCCGCCTACCTTAATTGAACCAGGCGTGTCTAGAGTTATACTTTTAATTGGAACTACTTTTTCTAGCTTTAGCTCAGCCTGGTAATTATTAAGAGGATGGTCTGAAACGTATAGTCCCAATAGTTCTTTTTCCCACAGTAATTTTTCCGGACTTTTAGCCGGTTCAGCATGAGAAAGTCTTAACGGAGGTAAGGCGGTCTTAGTTTCTTCACCAAATAAGCTTACCTGGCCGATTGAAGAGTGTTTCTGCTGCTCTCTGGCATAAGAAAGCATATTCTCAAGATTGGCCAAAAGCATGTTTCTCTCACCGAATGAATCAAGAGCTCCGCATTTAATCAAACTCTCAAGAGACTTCTTATTTAAATCTTTGTGCTGAATCCTATTTGCAAAAGCATCAATGCTTTTGAATGGGCCGTTAGCTTCACGCTCTCGGATAATATTAGCGACGACATTATCGCCTACATTTTTAACGGCGGCAAGACCGAAACGGATAGAAGGATTTGCTTGTCCTGCCTGTCCAGCCAGGGAGCTTGTTGAAGGGATAACTGCGAATTTTTCAAAGCTTTGGTTAATATCTGGCGGAAGAACTTTGATATCCATTTCCTTACATTCTTCAATTAGAAAGGCGACTCTCTCTACATCGCCTGTCTCACTATTCATGAAAGCAGCCATAAACTCATAAGGATAGTTTGCCTTAAGATAGGCGGTCTGGTAGGCGATAGTGGCATAACAGGTAGCATGAGCGCGCGGAAAGGCATAGCGGCTAAATGGTTCTACTAGTTGCCAGAATTCATTGGCAATAAGTTTGGGTGTACCCATTTTCTCGGCGCCTGCTTTAAATTTATCTTCTTGCTCGTCCAGCATCTTTTTTATTTTTTTACCGACGGCTTTGCGAATAATGTCCGCTTCACCCAATGTAAAGCCAGCTAGGGTTCGTACGGCAGCCATTAGCTGTTCCTGGTAGACCATGACGCCATGGGTATTTTTAAAAATAGGTTCAAGTGAGGGGTGAAGGTATTTAATTTTTTCTCGGCCGTGTTTACGGGCGATATAGCGAGGAATAAGCTCCATTGGTCCGGGGCGATATAGCGAAACCATAGCAATTATGTCTTCAATCTCTGTTGGCTTGAGCTCCTTGAGGTATCTTTTCATGCCCGAAGATTCAAGCTGGAATACGCCCGTGGTTTGAGCTTTTTGAAGAAGTTTGAAGGTTTTTTGATCGTTGAGTGGTATGTTGTCTATATCTATCTTAATATTGTGATTTCTGGCTACCTCATTTATTGCGTTGTTTATTATCGTCAGGTTAGCTAAACCAAGAAAGTCCATTTTTAAAAGTCCCAAGTCTTCAACCGCATGCATTTCATATTGGGTTATGATGTCTTTCTCATCGGTGCCTTTTTGGAGGGGGAGGTATTCGGTTAATGGTTCCGGGGTTATAACCACGGCGCAGGCGTGAGTAGAGGAGTGGCGGGCAACGCCTTCTAGCTTTGAAGCGGCGTCAATAAGTTTCTTAACATCGTGGTTAGTGTCGTATGCTTGTTTAAGTTCGTCTACGGTTTCAACTGCCGACTTAAGACCCGTCTTACCTTGATTTGGAGTAAGCGGAACCATTTTCGCGATTTTGTCGCAGAAATCATAAGAAAAGCCTAAGGCTCTTCCCGCATCACGGATACTGCCACGGGCTGCCATTGTACCGAAAGTTATTACCTGAGCTACATGATCGTGACCATACTTATCTGCCACGTATTTGAGTACTTCGTTTCTGCGCGTATCGTCAAAGTCTAAGTCAATATCCGGCATTGATACTCTCTCTGGATTTAAGAACCTCTCAAAGAGTAAGTTATGCTTCAAGGGGTCTATGTTCGTTATATTAAGTAAGTAAGAAACGATACTTCCGGCTGCTGAACCTCTTCCCGGGCCGACGATAATTCCATTTTTCTTAGCCCAATTTACAAAATCTTGGACTATCAAAAAGTATGATGCAAAACCAGTTTTCTTAATTACACTCAGCTCGTAATTAAGTCTTTCTTTAACTTCGTCCGATAAGTTTCCTCCATATCTCATGGCTATGCCATCTGTGGCCAGATTTTTTAAATAGTCATCAGCATCTTTGTATCCTTCGGGTATGATAAATGGCGGGAGTTTTGTTTTTCCAAGCTCTATTTCTAGGTCGCAGAGTTCTGCTATTTTGTTTGTATTGCCTAAGGCTTCATTGGCGACATCTTCTCCGAGTAATTTGAACTTTTCATACATCTCTTCGCCGGACAAAAGAGAAAAATTATCTTCCCGCATTGATAAGCGGTCGGTGTCATCCAGTTTATTTCCGGTCTGAACTGCTAATAGTACATCATGAGCATGAGCATCGTCAGCGTGAGTATAGTGAGAGTCCTGTGTGGCAACCATTGGTATACCCAATTCTTTGGCCAGTTTAACTAATTTTGGCGTAACTAAATTTTGATCTTCAATATGAGGATGTTGTTGTATCTCTATATAATAATTTCCTTTGCCGAATATTTCTTCATACTCAAGGGCAACTTTTTTAGCCTTCTCCTGATTCTTTGATGATATTGTCCGTGATAGTTCGCCTCCCAAGCAAGCGGATAGGGCGATTAGACCTTCAGAATGTTGGCGAAGAAAGTTTTTATCTATTCTGGGCTTATAGTAAAATCCTTCTAGGTGAGCGGCACTGACAATTTTAATTAAGTTCTTGTAACCTATGAGATTTTTTGCAAGAAGGATGAGATGATAACGCTTGTCATCTATATTCGGCCTTTTATCGTACATTGAATTCTCTGAAATATAAACTTCGCAACCGATGATTGGTTTTATTCCGGCCTTCTTAGCTTTCTTATAAAACTCAATGGCGCCATACATGACGCCATGATCAGTGAGGGCGAGAGATTCCATACCCATTTCTTTCGTGCGACCTACCAAATCATCTATTTTGGAAAGTCCATCGAGTAGAGAGTAGTGAGAATGGGTGTGGAGGTGAGTGAATTTCATAATCTTAACTTCATTTTATCACTCGTGCAGAACTCGGCAATGAGAATAATTTGTGGACAACTGCATGGAGGAAAAGTTTTTATGTAAAATTATGAAAATACGGCTAATTTAGGCCAGTAATGCTTGTAAGTTGACTATCCTTAGCCAATGGCATAAGATTTCCCAGTAGATATTTAGGCGAAAGGACGGTAGTGTCCCTTAAAAAAGAATCTTCTTCATGGAGACCTGTTATAACCGTATCTGTGCTCTTTTTTATTCTCTCATATCTGGCTATAAATATACTAGCAATAGGTCAGGCCGATCTTATGGCAGTTGATGATTCTCAGTCAAGACTCAAAGTAAGTTCTTTATATGACAAAACAGCGGAAACTTACTACAAGAGAATTCATGAAGCAAGAAGTAGGTTTAAATTAAAATTATCAATTAATGAGCCGTGTTATGTAGTTACATTTGGCCGGGAGAATATAAATGCCAGCTATAGTACACTGCATAAATGTGTTTTTTTCACTGAAAGAGCGGTGCGGGATTTGAATATGGATGAACTAACCGGGGTTACTGCTCACGAATTCGCCCATGCGGAAGAAGTAGAAATGTTGGGAGCAGAAACTAGGCCTCATTGGATGATTGATGTCAGGGCGGCTCAAAATTGCAGGCAAGTCAGGAATAACCTCCCTGATTACAAGATTTAAAACAAGCCATGATAGAGCCATGGTCTGGCTGAATAAACATCCGTACTTGCTCTACCTAGCAATTAATCTAGGCGGTGATAGTAGTTTTAAAGCTAGAGATAATGAATATAAGGAGCGCTTGAGTCATCTGTTAGAGCTGAAGGATTAACTAATTTTACCACAATGAGGGCCCAAATTCGGGCCCTCTTATCTTTATTTGCTAGGAAGTGAATATTTGAGAGGCAATTTTATAAGTAAAATTGCCAGGGTGAAACCAACTCAAATATCTACTTCCTGGTTTGCAAAAATTATTATTTCATGTTATTCTTATCTTTAATAACGTAGGTCGTTTGCTCAAGTTCGAGGCACAAGCGAAGCCCGAACCGAGCCATATATAAATTATGGTGAGGTGAGGACTGGAGCTTGTAACGAAGAAATTGAGTAAACCCTTTAGGGCCCGTCCCGCTTAACGATAGTTAGCGGAGGGCGAACCAGTTATATATGGCAGTACCAAGACACCACATGGCAAAGGGCAAACAGCTTCGCAGACGAAGCCACCTCGCCCTTAAGCCGTTAAAATTAGCTGATTGTTCGCAATGTAAGAAAAAAATCTTACCTCATTTAGTTTGCAAATATTGCGGTTTTTATAGAGGGAAAGAAGTTATTAATGTTCTGGCAAAAGAGCTTAAGAAGAAAGAGAAGCACAAGCAGAGACAGAAGTAATTGATCTAGGATACAATTTCTAAACCCTAAACCCTAATTTCTAAACAAATCCAAAATCCAAATCTCAAAAACTTTTAAAACTTTTGAAATTTGATATTATTTAGAGATTAGAAATTAGAATTTAGAAATTAAAAAGATGGCTAGTCGGCACCTTTCAAGAAGTGTTGCAATGCAATCCCTCTATGAGTGGGATTTTAAGGGCAGAAAAATGGATGAACTGCCTCAAATCGTAGAAAGAAATATTAAAGAATTTGCTTCGGGTTTGGAAGACACGGGCTTTATCCATCAATTAGTTGATGGAGTCATTAAGCGTCTAAAAGAACTTGATAAAATAATTGAAAAAGCCGCTCCTCAGTGGCCACTTGAACAAGTGGCGGTTGTAGATAGGAATGTTCTTCGTTTAGGTTTATACGAATTATTATTCGGCAATCGCGACGAGGTACCTCCGAAAGTAGCTATAAATGAATCAATTGAACTTGCTAAGTCATTTGGCGGAGAATCATCAGGTAAATTTGTGAATGGTGTTTTAGGTACGGTTTATAGAGAAATAGGGGAACCGGGCAAGGACGATTCGCCTCCCGCGAAAGATAAAGAGGGTAAAGAAGAACCAAAAGACGAAAAATAGAGTTTAATTTCTAAATCCTAATATCTAAATTCTAAACAAATCCGAAATCCAAATATCTAAATTCAAAACATTTTGAATTTTGTGCTTAGATATTTGATATTGTTTAGTATTTAGGATTTCGATATTCGGGTTTTGTTTATGTATGTTTGAAGAAAAAATCTCCGAACTTGAGACTAGAATAGGCCTTAAGTTCATAAATAAAGATCTACTGCTCCAGGCTCTTACTCACCGCTCTTATATTAACGAGAACACGAAGTGGCATCTTGATCACAATGAGCGTCTTGAATTTCTCGGGGACGCAGTTTTAGAGTTGGTAGTTACCGATTATCTCTATAATAATCACCCGGATCCGGAAGGGGAGTTAACTAATTGGCGGGCGGCATTGGTTAATGCCAACATGCTCTCAAAAATATCCGGCGAGTTTGGTCTTAATGACTTTGTCCTGCTATCCAGAGGAGAGGCAAGAGATACGGGCCGAGCCAGACAGTATATTCTTGCCAATGCTATTGAGGCCTTGATAGGCGCTATCTATTTGGATCAAGGATATGAACCTTCAAAGAAATTTATTGCCCGATTTGTTCTGAAAGAACTCCCTACCATAATAGAGAAAAAACTTTATCGGGATGCCAAAAGCTTATTCCAAGAAGAGGCTCAGGAAAGAGCAGGCATTACCCCGACTTACGAGGTTCTTGGAGAGTGGGGACCGGATCATGCCAGAAATTTTAAGATAGGCGTGTTTCTGGAAAAAGAAATGGCCGGTTCCGGACAAGGACCGTCAAAACAGGAAGCACAACAGAACGCCGCAAGCGACGCTTTGCATAAAAAAGGATGGAATGGGTAAAATTTAGTGCACTATGAGTTGGCAATACTTGCTCCGTCACTCATCGAGCATCTATCTGTCTGCTAGCACGGTAGTGCGCTTGGCATATGCTCGATGTAGTGCGGGGGAAGCGGCCAAGGACGCATTAACTAAAAAGGGATGGTAGTGCCATTTTACATTTTGATTTTTAAATTTTAAACTTAAGTTATGTCTCACGAACAACCACCATCAAAGTCAGAGGGATATGGCTTCCAGGAGGAATGGGAGGCCGTAGGAGAACTGGGAGGGCTCGTAGGAGAGCTTGCAATATTACCGGTTGAAATACTGGGAGATTTAGTCGGGGAGGTCTTTGAAGGATTTTCGGACTCAAATGCCAGTAATGCGCATGATTAAAGGTGAATACAAAAAAGTATTGTGGGAGATATTCGATGTTTTAGGTTTCTTTGAATCGGAGAAAGAAAAGGCTCTGGAAGGATTTAAGAAGAAATTTGCCAATCAGCTTCTTATGGAAATAAGGGATTGTATGTCCGATGAACAAAGAAAATGGATAGCGCAGGTTGCTACAAGTAAGCAGTATAATAAGAACGATCCCAAAATAGCAGAGCTTCAGAAAGTGATAGACGCTTCTTATCCAAAAGAAAAAATGGACGAAGTCTCAAAAAGAGTATTCAAAAAAATTCTGGAAAGCTATGTCGGCTTTATGTCTCAAAAAGTTGATTCGGAAAAGTCTGAAAAGTTAAATCAAATTTTAGCTGATTTTGACTAAGTTTAAGCATTCTGCTATACTCTAGCCCATGTTAATGATACGTCTACAACGAACGGGAAAGCGGGGACAGGCCTATTTTAGGGTTGTTATCCTTGAGCACACATCAAGAGTTAAGGGTAAGTACCTTGAGCTTTTGGGTAACTACAATCCGCATCAGAAAGAACTAAAAGTTAAAAAAGACCGTGTAGAATATTGGGTATCAAAAGGCGCCCAAGTATCACCTACTGTCAATAATCTATTGGTAAACTATAAGGTCTGGAATAAACCAAAAATGCAAAGCTGGAAGCCAAAGAAAAAGTCCGCCGAAGGCGGATCCGCCTCTGGCGGAAAAACAGCAGAAGCAACAGCTCAGCCAGCCCCATCAGCCCCAACTCCAGAGCCAGCTCCAGCCGTAGAGCCAGTCCCGATTTTATCCCCAACGGAGTAGGGGCGATAAAATCGAGGATCCTCGATTTCTTGTAAGAATCTGAAAGATTCTAAAGAAATCGGGACCCCGGTTGTATAAAATAGCCAGTAGTTAGTAGCTATTAGTAAGGGGTAATCAAAAAATGCCTTTTAAAAGGCATTTTTTGTTATAATGGAAAGTATGAATCCGCCTTCGGCTGGGTATTCTAGCCTATGGCGAGATGCAATCCGCCTTCGCTAAAGCTTCGGCGAGATGCTCAATTTTGCATCTACTCGAAGCCATCGTAGGCAAAATTGGCATGTGCGGAATATTTGGATATGTTTCTAAGAGTAAAATAAATGCCATACCTATTATCCTGGATGGTCTTAAAAGACTTGAATACCGAGGCTACGATTCGGCTGGCATTGCCGCTGTAACTCCAAGGGGAATCTTTTCTCGGAAAAAATCGGGTAGAATTATTGAGTTGGAAAAAATTCTGAATAAGAATGTTGAGACGGATGCGGCTATTGGCCATACTCGTTGGGCTACGCATGGCGCTCCAAGTGATAAGAATTCCCACCCTCATTCCAGCTGTGATAAGAAAATATATCTTGTCCATAACGGAATTGTTGAAAATTTCAGGGAATTGAAAGATAAGCTTTTAAAAAACGGACATAAATTCTCTTCCGATACGGATACGGAGGTTATTGCTCATCTGATTGAAGATTTTATGGATAAAGGCACGAATAGCTTTGAGGAATCAGTTCGTCTTACTTTGAAATCTATTATCGGAACTTATGCCCTGGGCATTATTCATGCCGATCATCCCGGCAAGATAATAGTTGCTCGCAATTCAAGCCCTTTATTAGTCGGACTCAGTGACGACGCAAAATTTGTAGCATCTGACGCCTCAGCCATACTACCGCGCACTCGAAAGGTTGTTTATCTTCAAGACGGTGAATTTGCGGTGCTGACCCAAAAGGATTTCAGGATAGCTAATCTGGATAGAAAGGCGATTGAGAGAGATCATGAAAAAATAGAATGGTCGCCCGATGCGGTTAAGAAAAATAATTTCCCTCATTTTATGCTCAAAGAAATCTTTGAAGAACCCGAAGCGGTAACCAATGCAATCAGGGGCCGGCTTGTTATAAAAGACGGTTTAGCTAAGCTTGGCGGGCTGGAGGCCGTAGAAGAAGATTTAAGAAAAATTAATCGTTTAGTTATTACTGCCTGCGGAACCGCATACCTGGCCGGTTTAACAGGAGAGTACATGATTGAAGAATATGGCGGCATTCCGGCTGAAATAGAATATGCCTCCGAGCTTCGCTATAAAAAGTATAATCCCGATTCTAAAACGGCTCTTTTGGCAGTCAGTCAGTCCGGCGAGACTGCCGATACTTTAGGGGCATTGAAAGAGATTAATAGAAAAGGAATTTTGACTCTGGGTGTAGTGAATGTTATCGGATCATCTATCGCCAGAGAAACAAAAGCCGGAGTATATAATCATGCGGGACCAGAAATCGGCGTAGCCTCAACAAAAGCATTCGTATCTCAGCTTGCGGTTTTAGCCTTAATTACCTTGTTTCTGGGAAGACAAAGAGGCATGTCGGCTGTTACCGGACGAAAAATAGCCGAGGAGCTGGAAAGACTTCCCGCTAAGATGAAGACAATTCTTGCTCAGGCAAAACAGATAAACAAAATTGCTAAGAAATATCACAAATTTAATAATTTTCTTTATCTGGGCAGGAAGTATAATTATCCGGTTGCCTTAGAGGGTGCCCTGAAGTTAAAAGAGATATCTTATATTCACGCCGAGGGCTATGGTGCGGGAGAGATGAAGCATGGGCCGATTGCTATGATTGATAAAAATTTCCCCTCTCTTTTTATAGCCGTCTCTGACAGTATGTATGAGAAGACTGTTAATAATATTCAGGAGATAAAAGCGCGCAACAGTCCGGTAATCGCAATCGCTACCGAAGGTAATAAAGAAATAGCCAAGTTGGCAGATGATGTGATTTATATTCCTAAAACTCTTGAAATGCTCACTCCGATCTTGTCTTCAGTGCCTCTCCATCTATTTGCTTATTATGTCGGAGTCCTTCGCGGCCATGACGTAGACAAACCTAGGAATTTAGCAAAAAGCGTAACCGTAGAGTAGGGTAATCCATGCCCCGTCATCAAACAAGCATATTTCTGGTGCCATCCGCCCTAGGCGGAAGCTGGCATATGCTTGTTTTGGTGCGGGGTTGCCAAATCAGTCACAGTAGAGTAATTTCTTTATTATGAAATGTATAATTCTTGCAGCCGGAGAAGGAATTAGGATGCGTCCGCTTACGGATGATACTCCAAAACCAATGCTCCGTATTTTTAATAAGCCGATATTGGAGCATATTTTAAGTGATCTGCCCCTGGAGATAAACGAGGTAATTTTAGTCGTGGGATATTTAAAGGAAAATATTATAAACCATTTAGGCAATAAATTTAATAATCTCAAGATCGTTTATATTGAACAAGACAGGAAAGTGGGCACATATAAGGCGTTGGAGCTTTGTAAAAATTTATTAAAAGAGAACGAGAGATTTCTGATGCTCTATGCTGATGATCTCCATGGGGCGGAGGGATTAAAGGAGTGCGTAGCTTGTAAGGATAATACTTTGTTGGTTTACGAAGCAGACGATCCGACAAGATTCGGAGTAGTTGAGCTGGATGAAGGGGGAATGATTGTTGGAATAGAGGAAAAGCCCGAGAAACCGAAGACTAATCTTGTCTCCACCGGAGTTATGGTTCTGGATAAAAATATTTTTAAATTTCCGGCCAGAGCCCATAAGAACGGGGAGCACTATCTGACCGACAGCATTGAACAGATGATAATGGCCGGGTACAATTTTAAAGCGATAAGGTCTTCTTCGTGGATCCCGATCGGATATCCTGAAGACTTGGAGAGAGCGGAAAAAATATTGAAACCATCTCAATAAATTAAAAATGGACACCTGCAGGTGTCCATTAAAAAACTTTTAGTAATGTTGTAAAAATTATATTTGTAATAGTGGCATATGAGAAGAGCATTATAAATATTCCATAGATCAGTTTTAATCCATGCGGTATTTTCTTAAGAACAATGCCAAATGAGTATAAAATCAGGAACAATAGAGCATGATTGAGCAGGAGAGCATTTAAATGACCAATTGATTCTCCGTATCGACGGACCATTGTATTTCCTTCAATTATCCAGCCGAATCCGAGTACATAAACAAAATATATTGTGCTTAGGATATCGGCTACCATGGCTACTAGGACAAGCTCGAGTAAGGCCTTAGGTGCGAAGTTTTTCTTTATAAGAAAAATAAAAATCTTTACCATTAAAAATAAAAAAATGGCTATGCCGACAAGATAGCTTATTGCTATGATCTGGGTCACACTGCTCTCTCCTTGTAAAAAGTACTATCTCAGACTATACTTAGCTTTGTGAAAATTGTCCAGGTAGATCTGAACAAAGATTATTCAGAAGCGCTGAAAGAGGCGGTAGCTGTTTTAGAATCGGGCGGAATTATAATTTGTCCGACCGATACGCTTTATGGAATAGGCTGTAATGCCTTAA
>Ga0209542_10001722_pt1 | contig 50821 bp, 57 predicted proteins | sample RifCSPhighO2_01_FD_184028 | JGI IMG/M metagenome (GOLD analysis project Ga0209542, IMG submission 184028) | Soil microbial communities from Rifle, Colorado - Rifle CSP2_plank highO2_0.1 (SPAdes) (version 2) | ecosystem: Environmental > Terrestrial > Deep subsurface > Rock core/Sediment ...
TCTTTCTAAAGGATTTAATTTTTCATTCAGTAAACTTATCAAAGATACCATTTCTTCATTAACTTTAAGACCTTTAACAGGCATAACAGCACTTTCTCCAGTAACTCTAACGTTGTCCCTTCTATAAGTTAGACCTTCAGTTAATATAGTTTGTTTATAATGTAATGGAGGTTCTATTTTTCCTGCTAATTCCATTAAAAATTCATGAGAAAACTGTCCATTATAATTCTTAGTTCCCCAATACCATGCATTTGTTAAATCATTAAAGTTTTCCTCTTTAAAACCATCATTATCTATGTTTTGAATTTCCATGGTAAAAGAGTGGGAGTTTGCATCAACTATGAGAGAGGTTTCAATATTTTTTCTTAATCTTTGTGAATATTCTGGATGGGTAGTTATCCTTCCAATTTTTTCAGAAATATCATTAATAAGAGAATAAGCTACATCTTTTCCAGGATTGTATAAAGGTATTTTTGTCATAGTATTTATTTGAAATTTTTATTTATAAAACTTCCTATTGTAACCACTTGATAGAAATTAAAATAATCAATTATCAATGATTAAAGGTTTTAATTTATTTTTTTAGTTTTTTTTTCTTTGCTTTCTTCTTATAATATTCTTCCTTTTCCATGTTTTTTTCGTATATTTCTTCCTTAGAATAAGCCTCCTTTTCACCGCAGTAATAACAGTAATGGCTATCCTGATTATTATTAGCAAAGTCTTCTGGGTTATCCATGGGCATTCCACAAGATTTACAAAATTTTTCCATTTTTATCCCTCTTTTTTGTTTTAATTATATAATACTTCATCATTTAAATATTTTATTATAAAAGAAAATTTAATAAACATCAGAATTGTTTATTTTTATATGGTTTTTGGATTCCTTAGAAGAAAAAGAGATCATGAAATTAAAAATATTCATGGAATAATGGATAAATCTTTCTCAAATATTAAAAAAGATATGAATAATTTATCGTCGTGGGTTATACATTTTAAAGATAGACATGAAAAAAATGATAATTCATTTAATAAGATAATAGAGGAGATGAAAAAATTAAGAGAATTGTTTGAAAATCATGTAGAGGAGCATCATTCTAACAGAGAGCGTTCAAGTGCGATTGAACGCGTTCAATCGTTTGAACGTTCAAATCAATCGTTCATGAACGTTCAAAGCACTAAATCATTGAAAAATAAGCTAACACCTTCGCAAAAGAAGGTTTTGAGGCTATTTGATAGTGCAAATATTCCTCTAGATTATGAGACTATAGCAAATGAACTTAAATTGAGCATAGTAACAGTAAGAAGACATGTGAATGATATAAAAAAGGTGTTTGATATCAATGAAATGAGAGATATAGATAGAGGAAGAAAAGTATTTTACATAGATAAAAAGGCTAAAATGAGACTAAAAAGCAAGAAATGAGAGTTCTATAGATTAAAATTATCTGAGAGGCTGGTTTGATCAGTAAGAGATCTTCTAAAATCTATTATTTTTGCCCCAATTTTGAGAGATTTGAACTCTTTTTTTATCGATAGGTATATCTTTAAGCCTGTTTTCTCTTTAATAATTGGTATTTTTTTTGAGATTAGATCATGAATGCATACCCTGACATGATTCTCAGACATCTTCAATTTTGAGCTTATTTCCTCATAAGTTAGGGGTCTTTTTAACTCCTCTTCTAACTGATAAATTAAAGTAAATACCAAAAATTCCTTGTCTGTTAGAGAGAGTATAAGATCTTTTATTCCCTGGCCCAAATCCTTCAGATTTTTATCTAATTTTTCTATATTATCGTGTTTGGATGTTATTAGGATGTTATTAGGATGTTGTAAGGATGTTATTAGGACCCCTTTATTTCCTTTGGAATTATCTTCTTTATAGCCCATTTCTTCCTTTATTTTAAATAATTCCAATTTAATAAGCTCTATTTCCTTTTTTAGATTTATAATATCCTCTTTTACATTAGAAAAAGCTATTCTTACCTTGTTTTCATTATATTCTTCTTTCATTGTTATTATATTATTAGGATGTTATTAGGATGTTGTGATAAATTGTAAAAATATTTAAATCTTATTATTATTAAAAGCAAAAGTAATATATATTAGAAAATATAACAATTTTCAGAGGTGATTGCGTTGGGATTGCATATTAAAACAAATATTGGTTTCCTGATCATATTCTTTTCTGTCATAGTCTTAGCAATTATGCAGGGGGGAAGCATAAGCAATGCCATTATTGGCAGAGAGGGTGTTCAAGGCAATGAGATACAACAAATTGCATTCATAATTCTTACATTATTTATTTTAGTAGTTGCAACATTACATCCGGATAAATTATACTTAAGTGCTTATTCATCAATGACCCTTGGGTTGATTGTAATTATAAGCGCCTTTTTTAATATCTATAGGGGAGAAGATGGGCTAAACATTTTACAATTCATATTAGGAGTGATATTAATAATTGGCGGTGTTGTGCTGTTCAGAAAAGGGAAGTTATCACAGGAAGATAAAAAATTAGTATATGAAGGCATTAAGAATTACAAGAAATAATAATCATTAAAAAATGATTATGCTTATAAGATTAATTTTGATTTTTTATTTATTTTAAAAAAATCATATTTAAGGTTAATAATATATATAAAGAAAAATATATTTTTGGTTTTATGAGTAAAGAACTTCAAATAATTTCTATAATGAAAAAAGTCGGTTGCACCTGGTCTGAAGCTGAAAAAAGATTAATTGAAGAAAAAAAATTAAAAGAATTCTTTTGACTATCCTATATAATCTCCTTTGTCCTCTGTTTCTTTTTGTGTTATTTTAGAGTCTTCTTCTCTTGGAGTTACTTTAGGAAGATGTATTTGCGGAGGCAAGTTTACTTCCTGAGATAACATCAATGCCTTGATATTAGCCTTTGTTAATATTGTATTTGCCACCAAGCTTGTCACACCAACAGGCAGTTTCTTTTCCTTTTTCCATTGATCCTCTAATTTTTTTAATTCCTCTGGTTTATCCATGTAAGTTAAATTGCCATTCATCTTTATGTTTCCTATGTTTGGTTCATAATTTACTGTAAAATCAAAGGATAATTTCAATGCTGGTTTATTTCCCTGTATGTTTATCTCTGTTTTTTCAACATGTTTTATATTGAAATTATGACTTATGTCCACCTTTTCCTTTATTTTTCCTGTTTTTTCTGCAGAAATTTTATCAAAAACAAAACTTACAATTCCCATTTTATCATCTCCTGTGAATTTTAATTCAAATACTATAAGAATTTATTTAAAGGTTTCTACATGGCATTTGGAGATTCTATACCCAATAAATTAAGCCCTGTTGAAAGAATCTGCTTAATCTTTGATGCCAAATATAATCTTTCCTTTGATAATTTTATCTCATATTTTGTGTAGTATGTATTAAATAATTGGGATAGTTGGATTAGATAATTACATAATAGGTTTGGCTTGTATTTAATTGCAGAATCTTTGATTACTTCAGGGAATTCTGACATTTTTTTTATTAACTGAAACTCTTCATCGTTGAATTTATTATAATCAATTTTTGCGCTTAATTTTGATTTTTTCAATATGGAATATATCCTTGCATGAGTGTACTGAATATATGGCCCTGTCTCTCCTTCAAAAGAAAGCATCCTGTCCCAATCAAAGTTTATATTATTCACTCTGTTATTGCTCAAATCACCAAAAATTATTGCCCCTATACCAACCATTTGCGCAACTTCCTTTCTGTTCCCAATGTTGGGGTTCTTTTTTGTGATTATCTTTTCAATTGTGGTTATGGCTTTGTCTAAAACATCTTCAAGGAACACAACCCTTCCCTTTCTTGTGGACATTTTTCCTTCTGGAAATCTGAATAAACCAAAATCTACATGAACAAATTTCTTTGAATCTTCTCCCATTAACTCGAGAGTCTTAAAGAGCTGCCTGAAATGAAGTTTTTGCTCTGAACCCACAACATAGATTATCCTTTCTGGCTTGTAATTTTTCAAACGATACAATGCTGCCGCTATATCCCTTGTATGGTATGATGTTGATTCATTTGATTTTTTAATGATTAAAGGAGGCATATCATATTGCTTTAAGTTAACAATCAATGCACCATCAGAAGATTCTGTTTTTGTCTTTTGTTTGATCTTATTTATAACATCATCAAGCATGTCTTTATAGAAAGCTTCTCCATTATAAGAATCAAATTTAATCTTCATCAAGGAATATATATTCTCAAACTCTTCCAGGCTTAAATCCTTGAATTTCTTCCATAATCTTACTGATTCCTTATCCCCCTTCTCAAGCTTTCTGAACTCATTTCTTGCTTCATCCTCCAATAATTTATCTTTCTCGGTTTCAGCATGAAATTTTACATACAAACTCAATAAATACTTTATTGGATCCTCCTCAAGTTTCTTCTCGTTTCCCCACCTTTTGTAAGCCACAATTAATTTACCAAATTGAGTACCCCAATCTCCTAAATGATTCACTCCAATAACCTTATACCCCAGTTCTGAATAGAGCTTATGTAAGGAATTACCAATAACAGTACTTCTTAAATGACCTACACTAAAGGGTTTTGCTATATTTGGTGCTGAGAAATCTATTACAATTGTTTTATTTTTTCCTAGATTTGATTTACCATAATCTAAATTAATTTCCTTTAATGTCTCCTCAATGAATTTTTTCTTGTTTATAAATATATTAAGATAGTTTCCTTTTACTTCTGTTCTTTCTATCAAAATTGATTTTATTTTTTTATCTGGATTCTTTAAGAATAAAGCATAATCTCCAAATTCCGGAGAGGGTGTGTCTCTCAAAAAAACATCCTGTTTAATCTGTTTTTTAATTTCTTTTTTTAATTTTTCTTTAAATTTCATTTTTGAAGGTGTTTAATATTTCCTGTTTTATAATCCATCTGCTTCTTTTTATGTATCCTTTTCCTTTATTATTCTTTTTGATTTCATCCAATATTCCTTTTTCCTTTAATTCAAATAATAATTTTTTTGTGAATTCCTTGTCTCTTCTCAATTCATTTGCTATTTCTATAGTCAACAAAGGATTTAACTGATTTTCATATATTACAGAAATAATATCATCCTTTAACAAATCAGTTGTTCTTGAAGAAAGCTTAACCATATAAATGCAAAGAATTTGTTATATATAATAATTACGCGGTATAGCAATTTATTTTAATTTTTTCAATAATTCTTTATGTTTAGACCAATCAAGAGCATTATGCAATACTTCCTCTATCCTATCTACAGGGATTATTTTTATTTTATTTCTATTTTCTTTGGATAAAAGCAAATCTTTTTCATTTGCCTTTGGAATTATCACTGTTTTTATTCCTGCTTCTATTGCAGCTTCAACTTTTGATGTTACTCCTCCAACAGGCAAGACTTCCCCCCTAACAGATAATGATCCTGTCATAGCATAATCTTGTTTTATCGGAATTTTTTTCAAAGCAGAAATGATTGCTGTTGCAACTGCTATGGATGCTGAATCTCCCTCAACACCCTCCTGCGTCTGAATAAACTGAACAAAGATATCATATTTTTCTTTAATATCCTCTCCAAAATATTTCATAATTGTTGCTGAGACATTTTTCACTGCTTCTCTTGCAATCTTGCCTAGCTGGCCTGTAGCTATGAATTCTGCTTTTTTGCCACCATAAGTAACTTCTGATTCTATCGGAAGGACAATTCCTGAATAATAATTATCTGAGCCAAGAACAGCCAATCCATTAACTTTTCCTATTAATTTTCCTTTTGTTGTAATTACCTGATATTCTTTTTTGTATTCTATATACTTGTCAGCCATCTGCTGCTCTAAAGTCCTTGATAATTGCTTTGCCTTGTGAATATGCTTTGGCAATACATACTTGAATTTTTCTTCCAATGCAACATCCCCTGCTGCCCTTATCAAACCACCAAGCTCTCTCAATCTCATTGTTAATTTTCCTGCTCTTCCTGATCTTTTTTTTGCTTCGTTTATTATTTCAATAACTGCCTCTCTTGTAAAATGCGGAATTTTCCCATCCTTAACAACTTCCTGAGCTACAAATTTTGCCAATGCCAATCTGTTTTCCTTATTATCATCAATATCAGAATCCATGTAAACTTCATAACCATAACCCCTTATTCTTGATCTTAAAGCAGGGTGCATATGTTTTATTGTTTCAGGATTTCCTGATGCAATAAGAATAAAATCTGCAGGTACTGGCTCTGATCTTGTCATAGCACCAGACGATCTCTCACTTTGCCCCGTTATCGGGTGTTTCTTTTCCTGCAATGCTGTCAATAAATCCTGCTGTGACTGTGGCTTTAGGTTTGCAATTTCATCAATGAATAAAACACCTTTGTTTGCTCTGTGAACCATTCCAGGTATTAATCTCTCATGTGGTGGAGTTCCCAATCCTCCAGACTGTAAAGGATCATGCAATACATCTCCGAACAATGCTCCTGAATGGGCACCTGAACCATCAATGAATGGCGCTTTCTTCGATTTTGAATTATCAATCAAAAGTTTTGGAATGCCTTCTTTATTATTAGCACCCATTCTCCTATTCAGATTCATGAATAATGCCAATCCAATCAAGAAAACCATTGAACTTACCAGCGAAGCTGCTGCCATTATATCCCCATATTCTTTTCTGATCCACCAAGGAGACATGACTGCAAAAATAGCCAAAACAAAAAATAAAACAGACTGCCACCTCACTGAAGACATTGATTGAATCCTGTATTTATTTATTATCTCTTTGCCCTTTCCCTTTGGGTATATTTTTATTATTGGAACATTTTCATCTGATATATTTTTAAATGCAAGAATATCCTGCAACTTTTCTTTTGGAAGCAATTCTGCCAGTGCCTGCCCTATCAAAGATTTCCCTGTTCCAGGATCTCCAATCAACAATAAATTTCTTCTTTGATTAGCTACTTTTTTCAAAATTTTAAGGGCTTGTTTTTGCCCTATAATCTGATCTATGATTAAATTGGAAATTTTTATTTCTTTGGTTGTCTTGAATTTTAATTCTTCCATTTTTTATAGATAAAGAATAATTATATATATTTAAAAAAGTTTAGATTATATCTTCTTCTGCAACAACAACAAAATCACCAGTAGCAACCACTGAAGAAAAAGGTATTAATATCTGGTTGTTCTTATTTTTCTCTAATTCCAGACCTTCAGCATAACCTGTTGGGTTTTTTAAGATTATAGAAATTAATTCGCCAGTTCTTATTTCAAAATCTATATCACCAACTTCTCCAAATCTTTTTCCTGATTTTGAAACAACAACTTTACCTAGTAATCTCCTAGAATTCATCTTATTTTCTTCTGCCATAGTTCAATTAATAATTATAACTTATTTATAAATGTTATTATAATGGAATGGTTGTATTCCATGAATGAATATCAAATAATTATATAAAAAGAGGATATTTTTGTCTTACCCTCTCACCTTCATTTCTTATGGAAATTATTAAAAGAATAAATTTCTTATGGAATTTCGCATAAAATCAAATTCCTTAAAATTTAATGGTTTTATGGTTGTTTCCAACTAAAATATAATTTTTTGCTGGTTTAATTTTTACTATAAGATAATTAAAATAATATAATTTAATGATATAAGGCTTGTATTATCAAAATTTTGAAGAATTTATTTTTTTATTTTTATTTTATTATATAAATTTTTCTAATATATATTATATATTTATAATTATTATATTTTAATATATATAAGAAATTATATATTACCACTTTCGAGTTCTATTTGAAATCTTAGGGTTGCTTTTTTATTTTATAGTTGCAATAGAAATATAGGTGTAAGGGTAATAATATTTATATAATAGTTATGTTTGTTTAGGTAAATGGGTGATAAACTTTCTAAATTTTTTGAAGAGTATCTTAGTAAGGAACCTTTGTTTGTTAATAAAAAGATTTTGCAGAGCAGTTATACTCCAGAAAATATTCCACATAGGGATGAACAAATAAAACAGCTTGCAAAAGTGCTGGCCCCCTCATTAAGAAAAGACAAACCATCAAACGTTTTCATTTATGGAAAGACGGGATCAGGCAAAACATGCGTAAGCCGGTATGTTGTTGATGAAATATATAACACATGCAAGAAAAATAAATTGGATGTCAATATTTTTTACCTTAATTGCAAGATGAAAAAAGTTTCTGATACAGAATATAGATTAATTGCGGAACTTGCAAGGGGTTTTGGGGCTGATGTTCCTTCTACCGGTTTACCAACAGAGGAGGTTTATAAAATTTTTATAAATACCATTGAAAGCAAAAACCAATTGCTTATCATAATCTTGGATGAGATTGATCAACTGGTTAAAAAAACAGGTGATGGAATATTGTATAATTTGACAAGATTAAATGCTGAACTGAAAAATTGTGAAATGTCTTTTATAGGTATAAGCAATGATTTGAATTTCACAGAAAATTTAGATCCCAGGGTAAAATCATCTTTATCTGAAGAGGAATTAGTATTCCCCCCCTATAATGCAATACAACTTCAGGATATTTTAAGGGACAGAGCAAAACTTTCATTCAGGGAAGGTGTTGTTGAAGAAGGAGTTATAGAAAAATGCGCCGCATATGCTGCAAGGGAGCATGGAGATGCAAGAAGGGCACTTGAATTATTGAGGGTGGCAGGTGAATTGGCAGAGAGGGATAATCAATTAAAAGTGAGCATAAAATATATTGATGATGCAGAAAATAAAATTGAGAGAGACAGGGTTCTTGATATTATCAAAACACAACCAAAACAACAACAATTAACAACTTATTCAATATTAGAATTCAATGATAAAGGAAAGAAAATATTTACCGGTGAAATCTATGAATACTATCTTGATTTATGCAAAAGAGTTGGATTAAAACCTCTGACACAGAGAAGAGTTTCTGATATAATCGCAGAACTTGATATGCTTGGTATTATTAATGCAAAAGTTGTTTCAAAAGGTAGATATGGAAGAACAAGAGAAATTCAAGTTCTTATTCCTTCTTCAAACTTAGTTAAAATAAAACAAGCTTTGAAGGAGGGTTTAGGGTTATGAATTTTGTTAATGACTTAATCAATAGGGGTTATTTGGTTAGTCCAGGCCTATTGAAAGAAAAAGATTTGGATTCAGAATTGATTTTCAACAAATTGGATAAAGTTAAAGAAAAACCATTGGTTATAGACAAAAATATTTACAATATATTAAAGAAATCAAATGATTTTTCCACAGACATAAGCTGGAAGGAATTTGACAAATCAAAAGTTTATTACGAGAAAAGCAATGATTCTAAAAATTACAATACTTTTTTGGATATTTTAAATTATAATTTAAACGAAGAAAACAAAGTTAAAATAGACAAGATAGTTGAGAAAATCTCCAAGCCACAGGAATTTAATTTTGATAATGATGCTATTGAACCAACCATAATTGTTATTAAAAATTATGAAGAAGACATAAAAAAAAGAAATGTTCAGGATTTTGTTAAGCATTTCAAGTCAAGATATAACTCTTTAAAAAATATTCTGATAAACAGACTAGAACTAAAAGATTGCATATCAATTAACAGAGTATCCAATAAAAATAATGGAAGCAGAGTTTCAATCATTGGTTTAATATCTGATAAAAGAACAACAAAAAATGGAAATATATTCTTTGAGCTTGAAGACTTAACAGGAAAAATTACATGCATTGTTGGAAAAAACAACAAAGAAATGTTTGAATTCAGCCAGGATTTAATGCTTGATGAAGTTATTGGTCTGACTGGAACCTATTCTGACAATATAATCTTTGCAAATACCCTTTTATTGCCGGACATTCCAATGAATAATGAACTGAAGAGAATAGATGAAGAATTTTATTGTGTTTTCACCTCAGACATTCATGTTGGTAGCAAAATGTTTTTGGAAAAAGATTTTCTTAATTTCATTGACTGGTTAAATGGAAATTATGGTGATGAAAATCAAAGGCAAATTGCATCCAAGATTAAATTTTTATTCTTGGGTGGAGATTTAATAGAGGGGGTTGGTATTTATCCTGCACAGGAAGATGATTTGTTATTCAAGGATATTAAAAAACAGTATGATGTTTTGAGTGAATATTTAATTAAGATAAGAAAAGATATACAAATAGTTATTATTGGGGGAAACCACGATTCTTTAAGATTAGCAGAGCCACAACCAAAATTACATCCTGTTTATGCAAAATCAATATATGAATTAGGAAATACAACAATTTTGACAAACCCATCCATGGTTAATATTTTTTCATCAAAAGATTTTGAGGGGTTTAATATTTTGTTATATCATGGTTCAAGCTATCCTTATTTGGCAGACAATGTTGAAAGTGTGAGAATAAAAGGAAGACTTGACAGAGCAGATTTAATCATGAAACATTCACTACAAGCAAGACATCTGGCACCAACACATAATTCAGTCCAGTATATTCCTGGTGAAGAAGATACTTTGGTTATAGATAAAATTCCTGATTTTTATCTTTCTGGACATATACATAAAGTTACAGCCTTGAATTACAGAGGAGTTACCTTAATTGGTGGAGGATGCTGGACAGAGCAAACAGAAGATCAGGAGAAAAGAGGAATTGTTCCGGAACCAAGCAAAGTTGTTGTTGTAAATATGAAATCAAGAGAGGTTAAAATTTTTAATTTTAAAGAAGAATGAAAAAATATCATGAATATATAGAAAGAAAAGTGAATGAAGCTTATGAAATAGCTGGAAAAGCAAGAGCAAAAGGTTTTGATCCTGTTGATACAATAGAAACCCCGTTGACAAAAAATATGGCGGAGAGGGTAGAGGGATTAATAACCTCAGTTGCACCACAAGTCAAGGGTGTTGGTATTGTAAGAAGAATAAATGAACTGGAAAAACAATATGGTGTTGATTGGAGAGTTGCATTTATTGTTTCCAAAGAAGTTGCTGAAGAGAAATTCTGTAAATTTAAAGACAAGAAAGAGGCAATGGAAGTTGGATTAAGAATTGGTCTGGCTTATTTGACAAATGGTGTTGTTGCAAGCCCATTAGAAGGTTTTACTAAATTAGAATTAAAGAAAACAAGAGATGGCAAGGAATATTTTTGCTTGTATTTTTCTGGCCCAATAAGAAGTGCAGGAACAACAGCAACATGCTCTTTTGTTGCGCTTGCCGATTATGTAAGACATGAGCTAGGATATGCCCCTTATGACCCAACAGAAACTGAAATTAAAAGAGTTGTTGTTGAATTAATGGATTTTCATGAAAAAATCACTAATTTGCAATATATGCCCAGCGAGGAAGAATTAGCTTTTATGGTTGAAAAATTACCTGTTCAGATAGATGGAGATCCAAGTGAAAAGTTTGATGTCTCCAATTACAAAGATTTGGATAGGATTACTGCAAACAAATTAAGGGGAGGAGTATGTCTTGTATTTGGAGAAGGGTTGACACAGAAAGCAAAAAAATTCTGGGGTGTTTTTTCCAAATGGCATAAAGATTTCAACATGAATCACTGGACTTTTATCAAAGATTTTGTTGATTTGCAGACAAGCATAAGAGCAAGAGAAAAAAAGAAAGAAACCAAGAGCGATGAAAAGATAAAACCCGATTATGTTTATGTATCTGATATTGTTGCAGGAAGACCTGTTTTAGGTCATCCTTTAAGAAATGGTGCTTTCAGACTAAGATATGGAAGAACAAGAAATAGCGGGTTGAGTGGAGTTGCAATTCATCCAGCAACTATGGCTGTTTTGAATGATTATATTGCTATAGGAACACAATTTAAATGGGAAAGACCAGGCAAAGCAACAGTAGTTAGCTCCTGTGACAGCATTGAAGGTCCAATTGTAAAATTGAATAATGGAAATGTTTTGTATTTAGATAATTATTCAGAAGCAAGAAAATGTGCAAAAGATATAGATGAGATAATTTATATTGGTGATGTGCTGGTTCCTTATGGTGATTTTCTAAGCAGAGGCCATGTTTTAATCCCCGCAGGATATTGTGAGGAGTGGTGGATAAAAGAATTAAGGAATAAAACCAAGGATTCAAAAGATTTTAATAATAAAACTAAATTGAACGAGGACATTTATAATAATTTATTAAAAGATTTTAATTATAAAATTGATTTTGATGATGCAAAGATTATTTCTGAAAAATTAAACATTCCTCTTCATCCAAAATTTACATTTCACTGGAAAAGCATTGATAGGGAAATGCTGAAGAATTTGTTAGAATGGTTTGAAAAAGGTTCTGTGAAAGAAAACAAGATTATTCTTCCTTTCAGTTATGATATTAATAAGGATATAAAAGAGAAAGATACAAAAAGGGTTTTGGAATTACTAGGAGTTTCGCATAAAATTATCGACGGAAACCATATAATTATAGAGGATGATTATGCAAGAGCCTTGATATACTGTCTTAATTATCTTGATTTTAAGATAAATAAAGATGATGTTCTTGAAATTATTAACAGCAATTTAAAAATAAAAATTAAAGACAAGAATGGAATTTTCATAGGTGCAAGAATGGGTAGGCCTGAAAAGGGGAAAATGAGAAAAATGACTGGGAGCCCCCACGTTTTATTTCCCGTTGGGGAAGAAGGTGGAAAGATGAGAAGTTTTAATGCTTCCATGGAAAGAGGACACATAAATGCGCAATTTCCAATATACAAATGTGAAAAATGCAATATTAAAAGTGTTTATCCTTATTGTAATAACTGCAAAGAAAAAGCTAAGAGGTTATATCTAAAAAATGGGGTTTATACCGATGATGAAAAGGGAATTTCTTATGAAAACATTAAATTAAATGTCAAGGAATATTTTGATTATGCATTGTCTTTTTTAGGAACAAAAAATTATCCGGAATTAATTAAGGGTGTTAGAGGAACAAGCAATGAAGACCATACCCCTGAGAATTTAATTAAAGGAATCTTAAGGGCTTTTAATGAAATTCATGTAAACAAAGATGGAACTATAAGATATGATATGACGGAATTACCAATTACTGCATTCAAGCCAAAAGAAATAGGAACTTCGATTGAGAAATTAAAAGAAATGGGATATGAAAAAGACATTGAAGACAATGAATTAACTGATGAAAATCAAGTTATTGAAATCAAACCACAGGATGTCATCCTTCCTAGCTGTGAGGGTTCTGATCAGGAAGGTGCTGATAAAATTTTTTATAGAACAGCAAATTTTATTGACTCTTTATTGGAAAAATTTTATGGATTGGATAAATATTATAATTTATCAAACAAAAATGATTTGGTAGGGCATTTTGTTGTTGCCTTGGCACCACACATTTCTGCAGGTACTGTTTGCAGAATCCTGGGTTTTTCAAAGACGCAGGGATTTTATGCCCACCCTTTTGTTCATTGTGCTGTAAGAAGAGACTGTGATGGTGATGAAGTTGCAGTTATGCTGTTGATGGATACTTTGCTTAATTTTTCAAGAAAATATTTGCCATCTCATCGAGGAGCAAGACAGGATACTCCTTTGGTTTTGACTCCAATAATAATTCCAACAGAAGTCGATGATATGGTATATAATATGGATATTGTAAAAGAGTATCCTCTTGAATTTTATGAAGCGTGCGAGAAATATACTTATCCATGGGATTTTAAGATGGAAACTGTAGGAAATAGATTAGGAAAGGAAAATGAAAGTTATGATCACTTTTTTACACACCCAACCTCAGATATTAATCAAGGGGTTACTTACAGCAGTTATAAAAAATTACCCACGATGCAGGAAAAAGTTTTGGGTCAAATGGAAATAGCCAGAAAAATAAGAGCTGTCGATGAAGATGATGTAGCAAGATTGATTGTTGCAAGACACTTCATAAGAGACATAAGAGGAAATCTGAGAAAGTTTTCACAGCAGGAATTCAGATGCAGCAATTGCAATACAAAATACAGAAGACCCCCTTTAATTGGAAACTGCCTGAAATGCGGGGGGAGAATAATATTCACTGTTTCAGAGGGCAGCATTACCAAGTATTTAGAACCAAGCCTGAGTTTAGCTGAAAAATTTAATTTACCCCTTTATCTGCAGCAGAGTTTGGACTTGACTAAGATGATGATTGAAAGCATTTTTGGAAAAGATAAAGAGAAACAAGAAGGGCTTGGGAAATGGTTTTAGAAAGTTTTATATCTTAGTCATGTTTCTTAATATTACTAATGAGCTTGCTTGATAAACTAAGAGAGAGTAAATTTTCTAAAAAATTTGTTTATCCTTTAGCACTTACTTTTATGATCCCTTTTTCTGGTTGTTCTGATAAAGATAAAGACTCAAACCCCACCGATCCCGGAGGAACTTATATTCCTGGAGAAACTACCAATAGCAATGGAGAAATAAATTTAGATATTGGAAATAATACCTTTGATATTACTTTAAAAAATACTTCTGGAACTCCTTTAAGAGGAATCAGTGTTAAAGGAAAAAATTTTGGAGATGGCATCCATGGTTTTTTAGCTGAAGATTTTAGTTATGAATACTTTTCTAAGGCATTTTATTTTGATGTTAATGGAACTTCTATACTTAATGAAGAAAGAACTTTTAATATTAATCAAGAGCTTAATAATATTAGAGGCAGAGATTATGAAAAAAGAACACCCACTAATCCAAATGAACCTTATCCTGATTTTAGAAATCTTGATTCTATTGGAACTGTAACTTTAGATGAATTACATAATTTCTATGTTGAAAATGATGTCATATTTAGGAACATTAGCATTCTTGACTTTATAGTGCGTAGTACAAATAGCCCCGAACTTACTTTTGCTTTAGAAGCTGCCAAATTCAGACAAATATTTATAGAGAATTTAAATAACTATAATGATATTGTAAATTCAATTGCTAATTTTTTTGGAAGCAGTTTTGAAAAGGAGGCATATTATTTGGATGTTTATCAAAATAATTTAGGTGTTATTGCTCATAAACCATCAAGCAAACAATATGCTACTCTTAAAGGGTCTGCTTCTAGTCAAGGAAGAACTGTTTCTAATGTTTTTATAACAACCATTAGCGGACCATCAACGAATTCAACTTATTCAGACAATAATGGAAATTATTTTCTTAAATTTTTACGAGAGGGAACTTATTCTTTTGAAGCTACTCATTCTGGATACAATCCTGATGAATTTGCTATGTTCATTGATTTTATGGGATATACTGCACCAAAATGTAATACTTGTAATATCTCTTTGACTCAAGGTTCTGGATCTGATTTGGAAACTTTGGTTTTACAACCTGGCCCTTCTGAAGGAAAAGACGCTTTTGTTTCAACTTCATGGGGTGGCTCTTCTACTAATTTTGGTAATGATGACTTGTTGGAAGTTATGTTTATGAACAGTAATGATATTTCTCGATCTTATATTCAATTTAATTTATCTTCTATCCCTTCTCATGCAAATATAGAATCTGCTTTACTTTCTATACATGGTAATATCTCTACTTCGGGAGGTGGTGATAAGGTTGTGGCAAGGAGAGTTAAAAGTTCCTGGAATGAAAATACAATAACATGGAATAATAAACCAAATTTTGATAGTTTTATCTATGATGATGTTTCACTTCCTTATAGAAATGCTACAACACCTGTTGAATTTAATCTTACTTCTTTAGTTCAAGAATGGATTGATGGAAGTTACTCAAATTATGGAATTATATTAATGTTTGAAAATGAAAGTGGAACTAAATATGGAAATTTCTGTAGTAGTGATACCGATACGTATGATGGTCAAGGTTTATGGACACCAAAACTTACAATAGAATACAGAGATTAAACTTTAGTTTATAATTTCTTTTTAGTAAAATTTATATTTTTATTTGTTTTTAATATTTTATGAATTTGGAAGCTAAACTGAGTAATTTAAGATTTACTAAATTTTTTATTCCTTATTTAGTTTCTTTGTGTTTTACTTTTTTTGGGTGTAATGATGATGATTCTAGTTCTTCAAACCCAGTAGAATCTGGATCATCGAATACTATTTATTTTCAACCAGGACGTAATGGGATAGAGGATGCTAGAGTTGAAGAGAATACGGGAAATTCCAACCATGCAAATACAAACTACGGCAATGAAGCAGATTTTTGGATTGAAAAATATTCATATAATGAGGGGCATAAATTAAGTAGATTTTTTATAAAATTTAATAGTCTTCCTTATGATTTAGATGTTATTTATGTGGGTATTGGTTTATTTGGATTTAATTCTACATATGATGTTCAATCTTCAATTATTGATGTCCAAAGAGTTAGTCAACCTTGGGGTGAAAATTCAATTACATGGAATAATCAACCTTCTTTTAGTGGAGGTGTGTGTGATTCTAAGACTCCTCCAACAGACCAATTTTTGGTTAATTATTGGGATATAACTAATTTAGCTAAAGACTGGAAAAGAGGCACATATCCAAATTATGGTGTTGTTTTTAGACATCATAGAGATGAAGAACTAACAAACGGACATTATGGAGGAAAGACAAGTGAATCTTTAAATGATATAACTCCTATACTAATGATAATTAAGAAAAATTAAACTTTAATTGTATACTCAAAATATTTATCATAAGGATTTTCCAGTTCCATCATTTTCTTTACAGAGAATTTTTCAAGATATCTCCTGAAGGGTCTCATTGAATTTCCATGGGCAGCTATTGCAACATTAACTTTGTTTTTTTTCATGTACTTGATCAAATCTTTAATGAAAGAATCAACCCTTTTTTCAACCATCTTTATTGACTCCCCTTTTGGAGGTGATGTGTTATATGATCTGTGCCAGACATCAAACCGCTTTTTTCCATATTCATCAATTATTGTTTTGTGATATTTTCCCTGCAGATTTCCGTAAGAACGCTCTATCATTCTATCATCTGTTATTATTTTTTTGCATTCTGGATGATATTTCAGAACTTCCTTTAATGTATCCTTTGATCTTGAAAGCCTTGTCTGGTATGCAACCTGAAATTTTTTATTTTTAAGTTTTTTAGATATTATTCTGGCACTATTTATCCCTTTTTTTGTTAATTTGGAATCTTTCCATCCTGTGAATCTCTTTGTTTCATTGAAATAAGTCTGACCATGCCTGAACAAATATATTTTAAGATTCATAGGATATAATTGTTGAAATTTATATAAAAAACTATCTAAACCTTTAATAATTTTTGTATTTTATAGGGTTTTTATGGGGGATGTTATAATAACTTATGAAACTTTGTACGAACTTTTAAGAAGAGAAAAATCCAGAGCAGAAATTCAGAAATTAGACAAGGATTTTTTCAATGATGTGATTAAATACATCAAAGATAAAAGAGACATCCTTGAATCACAAAAAACAAAGGAGAATATCTTTGCAGCAAAGGAAACTGAAAGGACAAATAAGCAGCTGGAAAGCATTTACAGGATTTTAAAGGAGTTATATGACAAAAGAGAGAATAAGATCATTACATTATCCTTGTTAAACTCCAGAAATGAAAGCAAAGTTGATATGTCTTTGTTATTGCCTGAAGAAATTAAACTTTATGAATCATTAAAAGAAAATTTTAATAATTACAGAAAAGGCATTCTGGACAGTGTTTTGGAAGGCAAACTACCTGTTTTAAACGAACCGAAAACAATAAAAACTGATTTTCAGGATAGAATGTTAGTAAGGCTCACAAATCCAGTTCCAAAATTTGTCGGATCCAATGGATTTAAATATGGGCCTTTTGATGAAGAAGACATTGCAAATTTACCTTTAAATATTGCAAAGTTATTGATTGAAAAGGGAAGGGCTGAGGAAATATGAAACTACCAAAACAAAAGAAAAGATATTGTAAGCATTGTAAAAAAAGCACCAATCAAAAAGTTTCTTTGGTTAAAACTAAAGGAAGAAGTGCAACACATTCATTATCTCATGGAGGAAAAAACAGAGCCCTTGGAAGAGGAAGGGGACAAGGTTATGGCAATAAAGGCAAGTGGGGCTCCAAACCAGCAATAGCAAAATTTAAGAGAACTGGTGCTAAAGTTTCAAAGAAAGTTGTTTTAAAATTTACATGTAGCGAATGCGGAAAATCTTCACAATCATCAAATACATTTAGATCTAAGAGGACGGTGTTCGAATGAATAGAGAAACAAAATCAAAATTTATAAAAGTAAGATGCAATAAATGCAAAAATGAACAGATAGTTTTTGGCAAATCTGCAAGTGTTGTTAACTGTTTGGTTTGCGGTGATGGGTTGCTAGAACCAAGCGGAGGAAAAAGCAAAATCAAGGCTAGGGTTTTGGAGGTCCTTGAATAAATGTTTTACAAGAAAAAGGGATTTCCTGAAGTTAATGACATTGTCATGTGCACTGTAAAAAAGGTTCTTTTTCATTCAGTTTTTGTCAATCTTGATGAGTATGATAAAGAGGGAATGGTTCATATTTCTGAAGTAAGCCCGGGAAGAATAAGAAACATAAGAGATTTTGTTGTCGAAGATAAAAAAATAGCCTGCAAGGTTTTGAAAATAGACAGGGAAAAAGGGCATATTGATTTGTCTTTAAGAAGGGTTAATCTAAAACAAAAAAGAAAAAAAATTGATGAATATAAACAGGAAATAAAAGCAGAGAAATTATTGGAAAATGTCGGAAAAGAATTAAAATTAGATTTGAAGAAAATGTATGAAGAAGTTGGTTACAAGATTATTGATAATTATGAAAATTTAAGTGATGGTTTTCATGAAATTGTTAATGGCAATCTTAAATTAAGCAAGTTGGGCGTTAAGGACAATATTGCAAAAAAACTGGAATTGGTTGTTAATGAAAAGATGAAAACACCCACGGTTATTGTTGGGGGAATTCTTAAACTTTCAACAACAGAAACCAATGGCATTGAAATAATAAAAAAAATACTAAATAACCTAATCAGCAAGAAAATTGAAGTGACCTATCTTGGCGCTCCAAAATATAAAATAAGCCTAGAAGAAAAAGATTATAAGGCTGCAGAAACAAAATTAAAAGAAGCGATAGATTCAACTTTACAATTAGGGAAAAAATTAAAAGCTGATATTGAATTTAACAGAAAAAATGCCTAAGTCAATATTGAAATGTGCTAAATGCGGCAGATACACATTAAAACAAACATGTGATTGCAGCGGAAAACCATTAGATCCAAGACCAGCCAAATTTTCTATTGAGGACAAATGGGGAAAATTCAGACGTATTGCTAAGAAAAATGACATTTAAAATAAAGAATTTCAAAAAAATACAATTTAATAATCCAGTACTTATAGAAGGATTACCTGGAATAGGCAATGTTGGAAAAATAACTTTAGATTATTTGGTTGATAGCCTAAAAGCTGAGGTTTTTTTAGAAATTTATTCTGATAGCTTTCCAAATTCTGTTTTTGTTAATGAAAAAAATCTGATAGATCTGCCAAAGATCAGCCTTTTCTATAAAAAATTCAAGAGCAAGGAATTTATCTTTATGGGGGGAGATGTTCAGCCAGTTAATGAACTTGGAAGTTATGAATTATGCAACGAGGTTTTGAAATTATTCAAGAAATTCAGGGGCAAAGAGATAATCACTTTAGGAGGAATAGGCATGCCAAGAATTCCAAACAGCCCAAAAATTTATGCCACTGGAAATTCAAAAGAAATTATGAATTCATTTAATAATAAAGATATCAATAAAAAGATATTCGGGACTGTTGGACCTATAATTGGGGTTACTGGTTTGCTTATTGGGTTATCCAAGGAATATGAAATGCATGCCATCTGCTTGTTGGCTCAAACTTTCGGACATCCAAATTATTTGGGCATCAAAGGTGCCAGAGAATTATTGAAGGTATTGGATGACAAGTTTAAATTCAACATAGATTTTAAATCATTAAATGATGAAATAAAAGACATTGAAAAAGAAATTAAAAACAAAACACAGGAGATGACAAGACCAACAAAATTAAAACCAGAACAGGAAGTAAGTTATATTGGTTAAAATTCATTTAAGAATTTCTGCGGTTTATCCTCTGTTATTTCCCCATAAACACCATCATAACCTGGCTTGATATTTAAATTCTGATTTCTATTTTTTATAATTAAATCCACTAATTTATCTTCGATGATTTTCCTTAATTTTTCCTCTTCAACATTCAGCATTATGTTAAGCTCTGATTCGAACTGATTTATTAATTTATTATAAGTTTCCCAAACTTTCTTTGATGTTAATTGTGATAATTTATAGTTGTAAGCTATTATTTCATGCAAAGGTATTAATTTCTTGAATGTTCTTGCATTTTTTGGCTTGTAACCCTCTGGCCTGTCTGCCAATTCCTCTATTCTGTCTGCCACGCCTATAGTCAATGGTTTTTTACATATAGGACAAATTCCTTTTGTTTTTTTTGATGCTACAGGATTCAAATGAACATTACAATTCCTGTGTCCCGTATAATGATATTTTCCATAATTTGGATCAACCTCTATTGTTGAATTTAACCCCTCTCCTGTCCTTATTGCATTTATTATTTCCTTATATTTTAATTTTGTATTGAATAATGTTGCTTCCCTTCCCAATCTCCAGGGCCAGAATGAATGTGCATCTGAAAAGGAAACTAAATTAATATTATCCAACTGAGATAATCTCCAGTTCATTTCAGGATCGCTTGATAATCCAGTTTCTATTGCATGAATATATTTTGATTTTTCCTGAAAGCATTCTTTTATTGAATCAAAACCAGATTTGGATCCAAATATTGAGAACCATGGAGTCCATGCATGTGCAGGAATAATTTCAATATCATTTGATATCCCCCTTACCATATCAATTAATTCTATAGAAGTAAAACCAAAAATTGGTCTTCCATCATAATCCAACCTTCCTTTTTTTCCCAATGCTTCAGTTATCTGATCAGTAACTTCTTTGTTTGGAGAGAATATCAAATTATGAATTCTTCTTCCCTTTCCCCCCTGTTTGTACATCAATGATATTTCAGTACCCCATAAGAAAGGAAACTTGTTTTTTGTCCATAAAATTCCATTTTCATCCTCTGTTAATTTTTCATCCAATTCCTTTCTCCATAATGGGTGTGTAAAATCTGCCGTAGATAATAAATTTATACCCTTTATTCTTGCGTATTTCTCAAGATTTTCTATATTTGTTTGTTTAGAACAAGCTTGTGCATACCTTGAATGTATCTGCAAATCCGCTGTTATCATATTAAAATAAAATGAAAGAGAAATTTAAAAAGATTATTTCTCAAAAATGGTTATATCCTTTGATGTTGTGTCCGTATACATATAACTCAATGTTATCCTCAAGTTATCAACATATGTGCCATCAGCTTCCATCCAACAACTTATTATTTCCTCATTGTTATCAAGCTCTATCACTCCCCTGTCTGATTCCTCCCCTGATCTGAATGAACAAACCACATTTGTTGGATTTATTACTTCAAATAGCATTTTATCCTTATTTCTTGCTTCTATCTGATAGTCACTTAAATCTTCACACACCATATCATTAGAGTAAACATTTCCCGTTCCTTTATTTTCTACTTTTACATCAAATCTTACCTGGCCGCTCCCCCTTGTTTTTTCGGTTATTGAAGTTACCTGTATTGGTGCACTTGATATTGTGTTATCAACTACTTTTTCTCCTTCTATATTACAGACAGATTCTCCAGCTTCCTGTGATGTTGCTGATTTTATACATACAGGCACATCTGTTTTTGTCTGGTATGGATAACATACACGAGCCCTTATTATGAAATCCCCTGAATTAATTATTTCCCCATCATATCTTAAGTTTCCAAAGTCTATCTCCCTTTCTCCACCTTCCAAATTAAATTCACCCTTTCCCCTTAGAATTCCATTTGTTCCCTTATATCCTTCAGGAATATTGAATGTTTCCAGATTAATTCCATATATCTCTGCTTTTGCTTTTCCAGAGACAATATCATATTCCCCTGAATTCTTTAATGTAACAATTGCAGGAATTTCCTCTCCCTGATCAAACTGGTCTGTAGGTGAGCTTTTTTTGAATTCTATTGACACCCCTTCAACCCCCCCATAGAAAGAACCCTTAAGAGTTCCATCATCCTCTTCCTTTGAACAGCTAGACAAAGCTACAAGAAACATAAGAAAAGCAATTATAACATATTTTTTCATAATTCATCACCCTCTTTTAAAATTTTTATTTGTTTTGACTTTGATGTTTCATAAATATAATTTAATGTAACTTTTAATGGATTTACCTCAATGTCATTTACATTTAATGGTATTTCACAATTAATAACATTTTCGGTGTTTTTCTTGAAGTCTAATTTATCCAGATTTCTGCATGTTAAGGGACCATAACCTTCATATTCTGCGCTTATCATGAAACTATTTGACTCTCCTTCAGCCATTTTTCTCAAATGAATCCCCAAGCCAAGCTTTATTTCGTCCCCTCTTTGCGGAATTAAAGTCTTGTCTATGCTTGCCACAGTTATTGGTGCTGGCTTTAATCCTGTTGATGAAGGGGATATTGTTTCTTTTGTTTTACAAATGCTTTCATCCCCAATGCTTGGTTTGATGCATATCTGAGGAGTTAATTCTATTGAACAGGAATATTCTGCCTTTGCAATTATGCTTGATGATAAATCTCCAGACACAGATTCATAAACATTATCTGGGAAGTAAATATTCTGGGAATCTATATTTGTTCCTTCTTTTTTTCTTAAACTAAATGCCTGACAATCATCCTGGATGCCGCTTATTGATTCCGCTAGTGTATCCCTTACACAAATTTCCCCCTGAATCTCACATTCTGCCCTATTTTCTAATTTTAATCCTATATCAAATACTTCATTCTCCCTTAATTCGTCCCTTGGTTGAAATTCCAAAAAAGTTATATGCAAGCCATCCGGAGTTCCTTTTCCCTGCTGTGGCCCTCCAGTAGAACAAGCTGTTAAAAATACAAGTAAAATTGCCAATATAATTATTTTTTTATTCATTTTATATTTGTGAAGTGAACAGTATCTTGTTTTTCATCATTAAATTTATATTTCATCTTGGTTCTTATAAATGTTTGTTCTATTTCGTCTGGGGGATTATTTATTGTAAATTCTATACTTCCAGTTATTCCTCCTCTTCTCCAGCAATCTTCATCAATCCAACTTGTTATTGAACTTTCTTCAGATTCGCATATATCATTTAATTCTTCTATTATTGAGTTTGATGCTCTGTATACATCAAAGTTTCCATCTCTTTCAACATATTCAAATTCTTCTGATTCTAGATTTATTTCATCGGGAATTAATATACTCCATTCTTCCACACCCTCAACATTTCCCGGCCATTGGATATTATCATCAAATTTTATTTCTATTGTATAATGGCTTCCTTCCCCAAATGGACCAGCTTCAGTATATGGTTGAGTGTAAGTTCCTCTTAAAGCCAGATTTACTGGACCTTGTGTGTAAACCGAGTTAGTGGTTCCATCTTCTTTGTTTAAATTAGAATCTTGGATATTTTCAAAAACATCTTCATTATTTTGTATTATCCAATCCAATTCATTCTTTCCAAGAATATAAATTGGAATATACGCTTCTGTTATAAAATCATAAGAAGCCCTTAATTTTATTTTTTTAGAATCCTGGACCTTACTTGTGTCTATCTCAAATAAATTTTTATCAAACTTGCAATGTATTGTAAATAATTCTTTTCTGTTAGGATATATTGTAAGAATATTATTTTCATTTACTACTTCTCCAAGCTTATTGTCTTCAGTCAAACAGGAAAATTCTACCTGCATATAATCTGATGCCACAGCATAACCTTCTGCTATTGCCTCGACATAATCAAAATCTTCTGTTTCTAATAAATCCTTTTTTATATTAAATCTGGTTATTTTTACCCCGAGATCTTTTTTTACCGAACTTTCATCTATGGTTGATTTCCATGCTCCACTTCCCCCCTGAAGTATTTCTATTTGCTTTTCACTGCTGAATGCTGCTTCACCATATCCAAACATTTTTTTTAGCGTATTTCCAAAGCCAGTATTTGATAGGGGATCTATTATTGCATTATAATAATAATCTACAATAGGCGGTTTTTCTCCTAAAGGATTTAACCAACTTATTATAAGAACCAACAAACTTAACCCTATGAAGAAAACAACTGCCCAAACTATTATAAGAAAGAAAATCTTGATAATCTGAGAAGGAAGTCTTGCTATATCCCACCCTTTTTTTTCAATACCTTCAGCCATAAATCTACCTCTTTTTATTCAAGAGTTATTTTTAACAAGTCAATGTTAAACTCTTTTAATGGAATTATTTTTATGAAATTATTTCCTTCCTTTACCAGCCTTGAAATATCCCTTTCATAATCAATGTCTTCAGTGTCCAATGAAAATTCCTTTCCATTAACACTTATTGTTGCTTCTTTTTTGTTGTCGTCATTGAATTCCATCAATAAAATAGCTTCTCTATCCTCAGAAAGAATATCATCAAATTCATCCTCAGTTATTGAGAACTTATAATTTACTGAACCTTCATAATCTGTTTTTATTTCAACTTTTAAATCACTAAATACAAAGTCACCTTTGTCTATTTGAAACATTAAGGTATTAACCCCTGTTACAAAATCTTCATTTTTAATGTCCATCCTTCTTTCTGCCGTTGTACATGAAATAACCTCATTCTTTATTTCTTCATTGTTAATAAATATCCTTAATCTTGCTCCTGTTTCCGGATCATTACAATACAAGAAAAATCTCAATTCAGCGTTCCCTGTTTCCTGATCACTTAAAATAAAATCCCTTGATTCCCTTGTATTTGTTAATTCATAATTTTCCCTTATTTTTATTCCAGACAAAGCATAACTATTCTTTCCGAATAAATTTACCCCGGGAGAAGATACAGAGAATTTTAATTTATTTGTTTCCTGAAGCAAATCCTTTGGAAGAACAATATTTGTCAAACCATAAGTCTTTGTATCATAAATAATTATTTCATTTAATTCTATTATAAGATTTCCCTTGCCTTCATTTGCTATTAAAACCAAATTTAACTTATCCAGATTTTCCAAGTCTTTTGTGTCAAACATAAGATTTCTCTCTGTTTCAGAGAATAATGATTTCTCAAGATATAAGGAAGATGCCAAATCCGTGACTTTAGGCTCCTCTTTTGAATAAAGATTTATTGAATCTATTTTATGAATTATTGCATCCTCATTTGAAATTTTCAGCTGACCAGGGGATTGTTCCAATATATTCACCCTTTCTGTTTCCTCTGCATTCACTCCATTTTTAGTAAGATTCTCTTGAAGCAATTTTTCTCTATCTTCTGGAGGAATCAATAAAATATACAATGCCAAAAATAATGCCAGTAAGAAAATAAAAACTGCTACGTTTGAACCTGCCTGAGGTGAAACTTGTGCTCTTTTCATAAGAAAAATATGTAGAGATAATATTTAAATGTTTTTATAAGAACCTGTCTATATCCTGCTTTTTCCAACCTGCATTAATGAGACTATTTTTTATATCCTGCCTTTTCATTCCTTCTGCCTTTGATTGCTCTATAAACTGCTTTAATTTATTCATATTTGTCTGATCTAAATTGTAATTTGATATTTTTGGCTTTTTTAATTTTGATATTACAAATAAAGCAACCCCTGCTACTATCACTATTCCAAGGATTACCAGTAAAATTGTTAATAATAATGAAGATTTCTTCTTATCAGATAGTTTTGGATTTGAATTTTGCCTGTATTCATCTATGTTTGATATACCATCACCATCTATATCATCATCAGGTCCCTGCAACAGATTTCCAAACCAGTTATATTCCCATGAATCAGGAATTCCATCACCATCTGTGTCTGTTTCATCTGTTCCAGAACCACTTCCATAAAAATCTTCATCTCCAGCATTTGTACACCCAGAATCTGCAAAATCTGTCAATCCATCACAATCATTGTCAACGCCATCACTGCAAAATTCTATTCCTCCAGGGAATATTGTTGGATCACTATCATCACAATCATCTTCCTCACAATAACCATCACTATCATCATCTGTACAATCTGTTCCTTCATCTATTCCCCGTATATTTATTGATTTGCTTATTGAATTACATAATCCATTTTCATCCCTTGATTTATATGCCTTTACATATAATCTATAATTGCTTTCTAAATTTTCCGGAATTGTTAAACTTAAATAAAATATTTCGGGACCACCAATATATGTCATATCCTGCATCTCTGAAGTCTGGCTTGATACTATTGTTTCCCACGTTGATGTATCAACCAATTCGGCCTTTGCTGTAATATCTATATCTGGATGTTCTCCCTGTTCATTTACATAACTATGCTCTACACTTAATTCTATATCAATTATTCCCCCAGCTTCAAATTCTTCATTATCTGCCAGACTATCTATCCTCAATGTATTGAACATCTCTGGATTTACATTTCCATTTTCGCATATGCTGAATTCTGCTATATTTATTGTTGCAGGTGCTGTTTGTGAAGGATAACCATTACATTTGTCAATTGCTGAACACATTATTTGTTTTTCCCCTATGCTTCCAACACCGCAATTTCTGAATTTAATGAACCCTTCTTCAGATATTCTGTCTTCACACTGCATGTCTGTTCCATCCATTGTCAAATTCAGACAACTTTTCACATATCCTCCATTTATACTTGGATTTATTGTGTAATGACAATTTACTGCCGGAATTTTTGTATGCTGATAATATTCATTGCCGGATATTTCTAGAATACCCAATACAATACCATTATTTCCATTACTGCAATCAATATCTAAATTATCTATTAAACCATCGCTATCCTCGTCTAATCCACCCTCACAAGCTGTTTCTTTTTTTATACCATTATTACATTTATATCCATTGAATTGTTCACCTTCACAATCTTCTATATCAGCACAGTCTATTAACTGATCACCATCATTATCAACACCATCGTTACAAATCTCTCCAGAGATTGTACTAAATGCCTTTGTATTGCTTCTTGTAGTGTGTTCTCCATCAGTCACAGAAACTGACCAATAATAAGTTGTGCCTTCTTCAAGGTTTAGTGTACAACTTTCACCGAAAGTATTAACACATTCTTCTTCTTCATTTATTAATACAGTAGAACGTAATGTAATAATTTGTGATGGACTGTTGTCTGCATCTTCACCATTCCATGTTAAAGTTACAGATGTTTGAACATTTGTTGCTCCATTTTCTGGAGATAGTAAAGTGATTGTTGGAGCATAATTATTTTGAATTTGAGTTGGCATCGCTTGAGATTCTGATGTAATTACACTTATACATTCTCCATTTAGGCATTGAAAATTATCACTACAAATTTCAGTTTCTACCCATTGGTTATTTTGACATGTTATAATGGTGGAAGAATCTTCACATTTTTTTTCTCCTTCATTACATAATCTTTCTGGAGGAGCTTCATTTCCAGTGCCGATGCTATCATCTAACTCTTCACCACTTATTCCTGTAGGTTCTTCTGGCGTTGCACTAATTTCCGGACCTTTAGCAACTTTTTCAGGATTAAACAATCCCTTGAAGAAATTTATTGTATTACCAAAGAAATCACCAACCTTATCAAATATTGAATAACCACTTAAGAAAGTATCAGCAGAAACAATTGGCAATACTATGAGCAATGCTATAACTAAAAAAACAACCACGCCTTTATTTTTCATAGATAAAATAGGATAAGAATTATATATAAAGTTTTTTATCTCAAGGCTTTATCAATATCTTTTTTATTCCAGCCTTTTGTTAACAGTGCCTGATTTATTTGATTCTTTGTAAACCCTTTTGATAGTGAACTTTGAATATATTCCTTTAATCTTGGATCAATATTTGCTTCTTTGATTCCCTTCTTTCCTTTTGATTTTGTCAAGAATCTGAATCCAAAAAATGCCAAGGCTGCTATTATTATAACTATTACAATTATCCATAACCACAACAAACTCCCTTCTTTTATTCTATCAGACTCATTTGTTGGGTCCGTGTTATCCCTATACTCATCTATGTTTGACACACCATCATTATCATAATCATCATTTGCTTCCTGGAATAAGTTTCCAAAATACTGCAATTCCCATGAATCAGGAATCCCATCATTATCAGAATCTGCACTTGTAGTTCCGCAATTTTCGTCAATCAAACCGTCACAATTATCATCCAAACCATTATTACATATATCTGAATCCCTTGCTCTTTTGCTTTGCAGACATTCTCCGTAAACCCCATTATTGCATACTTTAATTCCATCCGAGCAGATTCCCAATAGACCAGTATCACATGCTGTTGTATTTCCTTCTTCACATTCCTCTTCTAATAATTGACATGCTCCACTTACACATTCTTCATTTACATCACAATCATCATCAGTAATACATTCTGCCTCATCATCCTCAGGAACATTTATTTCTATATCAAATACCCTTTCCTGCTGACATATTGTATTTTCACTTCCAACCACATATGCTTTTGTATACAATGCATAGCTATTTGTGCTGAATGAAGGAATAATTAAATTAATATCAAATTCTTCTGATTCTAAAGTGTTTATTGTCTTTTGTGATGATTCTTCTTTTATTATATTCCCATTATTTAAATCAATCAATGCAGCCTTGACACCAATTGAATTTGGCTCTCCAAAATTTTCAACATCTGCAGTTATTTCTATTGTATCTCCAATTTCATAACTATCATCATTCAAGTCTGTCTGCAATATCAAATATGTCCCCTGATCTCCTTGTGAACAATAATTAAATTCTTTTACCTCTATTGTATCACTTAATTCTAAAGCGTAATCTTCTGTGTCAAATGCCTGCTGATTGCAATTTTCATTTATTGAGCATGAAATAATCTTTTCTTCCATTGCTTCCAAACCAACATCGCAATTTACAAATTTAGCATTATAATACCCTGATTTCGGAGCATATACCTTGTCTTCACATTCTAGATTTAAACCAATACATTCCAATGAATTTGTTATTATTTCCCTTGATACATCATCCTTTTCTTCATCCTGATCAAAGAAGTTGTATGAACAATCAACCATAACCTTTGCTCCTGCGTATGGCTTGTCATTTGAAACATCCAAACTATCCTTTCTTAATGATAAGTATAACTCATTTTCTGCATCAGAGCAATCAGCATCAAATCTTGCAATTATTCCATCTTCATCCTTATCTTGCAATGGTTCTTCACAATTTTCTGCTAAAGTTCCTCCTATTGGTTGACATATATTATCTACACATATTTTATTTACATCACAATCATCATCAGTAATACATTCTGGATCTTCATCATCTAAATCTATTGTAATTGAACCTGTTGGACCAACTAAATTACTTTCTGATGTTCCTTTTATTGCTTTTATTTTATATTGGTAAATTCCAGATTTAGTTATTATATCAGTATAATCACATCCATTTGCTATGTTTAGATTGAAATTTTGGTCGTTGTTTTGATCTCCTATATCATCCCTATTTAATACAAAATTTATTATTCCTTCTTCACCTGGAATTGGTTGTGTTGGATTTCTTGCTTTTGTTTTTCCAAACAAAGAATTCCACCAATTTGATATTGAATCCCATATTGTATTTCCTGTGATTTGATTTATTGCTACTACTCCACCAGTTCCTCCACTAAGCCCTCCAAATGGATTACTGCAGGAGGTTTCTCCATCATTGTAATCCCAACTTATAGTTATGGTATCATCTGTACTTAATATTTTATGTGCACGTAATTGTGTAAGTGGCCCTACTTCACCAGTAGAGGTTGTAGTAAATGCCCTTGTATTACTTCTTGTAGTGTGTTCTCCATCAGTCACAGAAACTGACCAATAATAAGTTGTGCCTTCTTCAAGGTTTAGTGTGCAACTTTCCTGCTGAGTGTTTATACATGCAGGCTCGTTATTTATTAATACATTATAATGTAGATTATTATTATCTATATCCTCACCATTCCAGGTCATAGTTACAGGTCTTTGAACATTTGTTGCTCCATTCTCAGGAGATAATAAAGTAATTGTTGGGGAATTATTTCCATCCGTTCCACCAATACACTGATACCTTACTCTTTTTTCTTGATTTTGATTATATTTTATTACTAAATTTCCACTATAAGTTCCAACAGCACTTGGGTTACATGTTACTTTTACTGCAAATCTTTCTCCTGAAGAAATAATTACATTTGGATTAAATTCTCTGTTTTCATTTTCATTATAATATGTCCTTGGATCAAACCTTTTTGGATAATTATCATTTTCATCAATCACTTCGATTTCATCAATCACTTCAATATTGGTTGTTTCTACTTTTATGTTTTTGATTGTTAAGTCAGAGTTACCCTCATGATTATCTATCCAGAATGATAGTGCTAAAGAACTACCAACTGGAATTGGTTCTGAAAATATTAATTTACCATTTGTTAAAGCATTTCCATTTATTATTATTGCTTCATCCTCATATAATATCCCTGGAGTTTCACAAGTATATCTATTATTTGATGCTTTGGAATTTATTTCAAAATCTAAATAAGTTTTACCTTCATCTTCACAAAAATTAGTACATTCGTCTTGAGTATTTACATTATCTGGATGAACTGTATAAGAATTATAATCTTCCACCTCACTGCATTTACAACAGTTACTCCTTATCCCCTCTTCATCAATTCTTATACAATATAATCTTCTATAACTAACACATTCTCTTCCTCCTTCCCCTACTTTTACCCAATTGTTACCTGTTTGGGTTAAATCTCCTACACCCCCAAATAACCCCCGTGAATTTGAAGTCCAATCTTCACAATTTATTGTTCCTAGATTATTAATTGGGTGACGTACTGTTCCATCGGATTCAGTTCCTGTCCATACTTGTTTATTTGTTCCCCCATTATAATTAATTATTATTTCTTCTCCAAAAGCATCATATTTTATTTCATTTTGAAGATAGGTATTTTCATTAAATAATGAATTGATATTATTTGCTACAATTTCATTATTTGTATTTTTTATTGTAGTTGATACTAAATTAGGATTATAATTTATTAGATATTGTTTTGCACCATCATTTGAAGTACTAATTATTGCTTTCCATACACCCTCTGTATTAGCGTCATTTGCTTCAGTTTGGCATTTTGTATTTGCACCTTCTCTTCCTCCTAAATTTCCATTATAAACTTCGCCGGTCACAAATATTGTTCCCATTGGTGCATTTGTCAATGTGGTTCCAACAACTTCCTTCTTTCCAAACAAAGAATTCCAAATATCTGTTATGAAACTATTTCCTGTTATCTGATTAGATGATTCTGCTGGACAGGAATCCCAGCACTCCTGACTTTGAGGGCATGTATCATCCAAAGAAAAGTGATAAATCCCTTCCCCTTCATTTATATTACAGCAGTCATAACCCTGCAGTTCACAAACTCCTTTTGTTGTCAAACCAGTGTAATCAAATTCTTCAAAGTATGTAAATAATACAAGAGCTGTGAAAAGAACCAGAAATATAAATAAATGCTCTTTTTTTATCTTACTATAAATCATATAATTTATTCATTTGATATTATATTTAAATATTTCTAATTAATGCCTTTAAAGACAGCAATCCAATTTTTGGCTTTATCAAATCAGTATACCTTAAATTATCCCTGTCCAATTTATCTAATTTATACTCTTTTAGCAATTTTATCAGTTTATCATAATCTTTTTCATTGAATTTATTCAGAACTTTTCTTGTCAAGTAATTAAGATTCAGACTTTTAAGAAGAATTTTTGATAATTCCTTTTTGTAATCCTTATTTTTGTTCAATGAGTTTGCCAGAGCATGAGATGATTTTATTGCAGGAAGCAAACCACCTCCAGAAATATTCTTTATCAATGAAGCAGCGTCGCCAATAAGATAAACATTGCCCTTCTGGTATTTTTGCATAGGATTATACTGTGGTATTAATGCTCCCTGATACTCCAAAATATTCTCCTTTTTTACATTTAATTTTCTCATGAAATTATCAAAATGCTGGTTGATGTTTGATGATGAAGCGCAACCAATCCTCGCTGTATTCTCATCTTCAGGAACAATCCACGAAAAAAAATCAGGAATATTGAAATAAACCTTGTATGTGTCCAGTTCTGTCTTGTACTTTACTTTTATCTGCTTTGCCACCCAATGTTTTTTATTCTGTATGTTTGAGATTCTATTTACCTTTGACAATGGTCCGTCTGCCCCTATCAGAATATCTGTTTTCACCTTTTCTCCGTTTGAAAAATAAATCATATTTTCCCTGAAATCCCTGAATTGGTGTTTTGGATAAAACTTTGCCCCCTTGTCAATTGCTTTCTGCAATAGAAAATTGTCATATTTGTACCTGTTTATTATGAACTCCGGTTTCTTTAAACTTATAATATGCGATTCGTTTTTAGAATTCAATTCAATGTTGTATATTTTGTTATCAACAAATTTCTTTTCCTTTATGTAATCCTGAAACCTGTTTGTCAATACCCCTGTGCACTGAATTGGCTTTCCTATATTTTCCTTGTAATCAAATATTTTTACTTCATCATCCAACAGAGAGGACAGATAAGATCCTGCAGGCCCTGCCCCTATTACTGATATCATAAATCTTTTATATAAGAAACCGTTAAAAAGATTATGTTTGATTTGATTTTGATTATAATTGTCTTGATTGCTCTCTTAATCAGCTCGTTTATTGATATGAAAACAAGAGAGGTTCCTGATGAATTAAGCATCGGCTTGATTGCTGCTGCTGTTATCCTGAAAATATTGCACGCTTTTGAAATTGGAAGCTTTTCAGTCTTAATTTACAGTGTTATTGGATTTTTAGCATTTTTAGCATTAAGTCTGATATTATACCACACAAGGCAATGGGGAGGGGGGGATGCAAAATTATTCATGGCTTTGGGAATCGCTCTTCCTTATTATCCAAGGGAACTGAAAATTTTCAATCCAAATTTAAACATTAATTTTATGCTGATAATTGTTGTTAATCTGCTAATCTTTGGTTTTTTATTCGGTGCAGGCTATATGGTTTATTTATTATTTAAACATAAAACAAAATTAAAAAAACTGAAGCTTAATGTAAAAAAATATTATTTTTTATTGCCTGTTGCAATTCTAATCTTAAGCCTGTTCTTTGAGTATGAATTAAGAATTCTGTTATTGATATTGGCATTGTTGATTTTGATTTATCCTTATTTATTCAGAATTGTAAAATTTGTAGAAAAGGAGATATTAACTTACAAATTAACAATTAATAAACTGACAGAGGGTGACTGGATTTTACACGATGTTTATCACAAGAAAATAAAAATTTATTCAAGCAAAAGCCCGGGAGTTACAAAAAAACAAATTGAATTATTCAAGAAATATAAAATAAGTAATTTTATTGTAAGAGAAGGAATACCCTTTGTTCCTGCGATATTCCTTGCTGTTTTATTCAGCTTGATTTTTGGAAATATATTTCCATTTTAGGGAATCCTGATATCTCCTTCATAATCAGTTATCTCTTCAACTATTTTCTCCTCTACTTTTGGAATTTCCTTTTCAATCTTTAATTTCTGGGATAATTCCTTTAATTCCTCTTCTGGTGCTTTGTTTGACTTCCATCCGAGATTTATATTATCATCCTCATATCTTGGAATTATATGTATTGAAACATGTGGCAATTTCTGATCTGCCTTTTCTCCATTGTTTATTATTATTGAAACATCCGCCTGCAAGGTTTCATAAATTTTGTTTGTTATTCTTTTAATTGGTACTGAGAAATCCTCATTTATTTCTGTAATAAATTTATAGTGTGTTTTTGGAATTATAATTACATGCCCTTTTGATGCCGGATTTATGTCGAGAATTCCTATGAAATAATTGTCTTCGTAGATCCTGTACTGTGGAGCCTGCCATTTAACCAATGAGCAAAACAAGCATTGCTGCTTTTGCTGTGATTTTAGAAATTCAACCTGCTCTGGCGATAATGTAGAAAGAAATTTCTGCAATTCCTGTTGTTGCTTGTCCTGTGGCAACTTTGATATATCATTTAATTTTTTTATCTGCTCCTCATCCAATTCACCCATAATTAAATCAAAGAATTTATTTATTTAAATTTAACCTATTGCCCTTCTTACATCTGTAATTTCCACAGACTGCACACCATCAATGTTTCTCATGTTGTCTTCCAGAAAATCTGCAGAGCCTTTTGATTCATTCATTATAAATATTACTTTTAATGCTTCCAAGCCAAATGCAATCTTTTCTTTTTCTACCTTGCCAACCTGGCCGTATTTTTCGAGAAGTTCCTTTACCTCCTTTTCTATATTGTTTAGGTTAACATCTAAATCTTCAGGCATTATCTTGAAAGTTATTATTACTTCTCCCATTTTTAGTTAGGTCCAGTAAACCCACATTGTTTACATTCATACTTTGATCCTATCTCTCTTTCATGTGCAGTTCTCTTTATTTCTGATTTTAAACAACTTGGGCATGTAAACTTAACAAAATTTTGTGATAAAGAATCTTTTTTACTCATACAAAACCTTTAAAGATTTGTATTTATAAAGTTTATTGTAGGTAAAAATAATAATTGTCCCTGTAGTATAACCTGGATCAGTACGTGACCCCGCGGTAAATCTTGAGGAAAGGTCAAAATCAGGGTTCAAATCCCTGCAGGGACGCTACTTTATTTTTAAATCCTCTATTCCTTTATCCGTCACCATGAATACACATTCTGAATCAGGCAAATGCGGACTATCGATAAGTTTAGCAACTCTTGAGCCTTTTTTTCCTTTTCTTAAGTAAATTCTTGTTTGTGAGTTATGCCCCACAATATTACCGCCAATTGCCGCTGTTGGATCTCCAAAGAAAACATCTGGTCTTGACATTACCTGATTTGTTACATATACACAGATATTATACTGTGCTGCTAGTTTCATCAAAACATGCATGTGCTTGTTTAATTTTTGCTGTCTTTCAGATAAAGTTCCACGACCAACAAAATCTGCCCTGAAGTGTGCAGTTAATGAATCAACAATTATCAATTTTATTGGCAATCCTTCCTTTATTAAATCCTCAACCTTTTCTGCCACCAACATCTGATGATCTGAATTAAATGCCCTTGCAATCTTTATATTTTTCAAAACTTCAAGCGAATCTAGGCCTAAGGCTTCTGAGAATTGTTTTATTCTTTCTGGTCTGAATGTTGATTCTCCGTCTATGAAGACGGCCATTCCGTCTGCCCCACCTTTTTCCCTTGGCAGTTGAACATTCACTGCCAAAGCATGCGCTATTTGTGTTTTTGAGCTTCCAAATTCACCAAAACATTCTGATATTGAACCAGTCTCAAAACCACCGCCAAGCATTTCATCAACAACCTTGCATCCCGTTGTTATTTTTACTATTTGCTCCCTTTTTTTTAGAATATCCTCGCCTGTCTCAAAACCCATGTCAAGTTTTGTTCTTGCTACATGAATTATTCTTTTTGCTACATTTTCACCAACACCAGTTAATTCAACCAACTCTCCAGGCGATGTAGTAGCTATTGACATTAGATTATCATAACCGGAATCTCTTAATTTTTCAGCTGTTGTTGCTCCAACCCCAGGCAAATCTTCAATTGTGAATTCTTTATCCTCTTTTTTACTCATTTTCATTTTCCTCCTTTTCAGTTAAATATAATTCACTCATCATCTGATGAATTATTGTCAGTAATTTTGGCAAATCCTGCCTTCTAAGATTTATTGTTTCATCTCTCCATATGTCCTTCTTATCCTTCCAAGATCTTCTAAGAGTTACAGTCTTAAATCCAACTTTGACTCCCTCTTTTATTTCTCTTTCATTGAACCATAATGCTCCAGAAATATTGCCTGATTTCCAGGTCTTTAGCGGTTGGTTTCCCATCTTATTTCACCCCCAATGGAATTTCCTTTCGGATTTTTTTCAATAATATGTATAATTGAATAATATTTATAAAGACTGTGCGCGCGGTTGTCCGCACGAACATCACTGTAATATATATTTTAAAGAATATATTTTTTTATTTTTGAGGTCTTACTTCACGAACAATGTTGTTATATCTAAAATGATAAACATTTGAAGTATCGAAATCTTGCGGAATACTAAGAGAGTTTATATCCCCCCATTCTACTGAAATTTCACCTTTCTCATTTTTAAGCAAAGGATAATAAATACCATTCTCACTTCTAAAATTTCCCTTACCCTCTGAATTAAATCCTTCTTTTTTTATAGAATTCATATAAAATAAACTTTCAATTCGTGAATATTTAATATGCAAATCTTTTGATAGTTTAGGCATTGAACTTTTTACTGTTGGCGCTTCGATAGGAATTCCCAGAGAATTAGATAATAATTGAACAAAACATTCACCCACTGATGTATCAGCAACAGAGCAACTGAATTGAATACCCCTTGCTTCAGAATTAAAATAACAGGACAAATCCACTTTTTGTAAATCATATGATTTTAGTTTATTTTTAATATAATCCTTTGTACTTGCTGTATCTTCATCAATTTTTCTTTCACGCCCCAAGGTTATATATTTCGGCTTTCCGTGAGCAGCCCCAAAATAAAGATCAAACTTTCCATCCAATGAATTAGCACCTTTTCTAAATGCGTCAAAATATTCCTCTTTATTTGAAACAGTATCAACAAAGACATTATAACCGGCATCTTTAACTTTTTCAATTTCGTCACTAAAATATTTAAATCCATTATTGTAATCTGCTTTAGGAGATGCTATAATAACTATCGCATTCTTTGGTTTGTTAACTTCTTTAATTTGAATAGTATCCTGTGCATAACCAATTAAATTGCTTAAAATTACAGCCCCCGCTATTTTTACTGTATCTTTTAAATTTAACCTTTTTATTAAATTTAGAATATTCATTTTCACTAATAAATATAAGAAAATTTATAAATTTCTTTATTCTTCCCTTATTTCTTTCCATTCAACTTTTTTACTTTCAATTAAATCCCTTATTTTCCTTTGTTTTTGGGATAATCCGGAACCCCCTGTCTTGAATTCAATGAACACAATTTTGTTATCTTCAAAGCTTAAACCGTCAATCGGATCCCCTATAAACCTGAAATTCCTGTAGTCATAACCATAATTTTTCATAAATGGGAATAATTGCTCAAAGGATTTTCCATGTTTTACAAACGCACTTTTGTGCTTATATTTTAATTCTCCATATTTTCTTGCTAAATTTCTAAGAATTAAAATAAGTGTTATAACTAAAACAATAAGAATTATTAAAATAGTGTAAATCATTTCTTAGAAACTACTTTTAATTTCCTTTTGCTTCCTATTTTTAAATTAACTAATTCATAATTTTTTATTCCTTTTACATCCGCATATTTCTTTGCTGATTCTTCTGTCTTGAATGTTTTTGGCCTTACTTTTTTTATCTTTTTAACATGCCTTTTATTGTGAGCCAACCCTAATCTTCTTTTTACCCTTGTATGGATTTTTTTCATTTTATTATATCCTCTGGTTTTAATTCCTCAACAATACTTGCCCTGAATTCATTTCTGTCAAACATTTCATTTTTTATTACTTTTCCCTGTATTTTTAACTGTTTCCCCAACACCTCATCCCTGAACTCATCTGTATTTTTTAAAGTTTCCTTGTTTTTTATTAGTTGATCAGCACTGCCGAACATTACAACCCTTATATTTTCTGTTCCATCATCCAAGAAGATATTTATTATTGGAACTTCTTTTTTCTCTACAACACCATGCACTTCACATTTTCCTTCCTCATTTAATTTCTTTCTGCACTCTGGACAACTATCATAAAATCTTGGATCAAACACCTGCACAATTGTGCCTTCTATACTTACATAATCATTTACTTCAAGATCCTTTATTTTTTTTGTATTAATCGCCTGTTGCGGACTGTAACTTATTACATTTACTTTTTCATTTGGATACACTATATTTGCCCTGTTTCCCAAATGAATTTCCTTGAATCCATTATTCTCTTTTACATAGGCATTTTTCACTAAAACAACCTTTTCTTCCATTAAATTATTTTTTTCTATTTCTCCAATGTGGTTTGTATCCCATAAAGTCATCCTGCATGTTCCTGTTTCGTCTCCTATCAATATTGAAGCTACTTTTCCCTGCTTGCCATCTTTTTCAAATTCCCTTATCCCATAAATTTTTATCACTTTTGACAACACTTCAACAGAATTCATTCCAGAAACCAAATCCTTTATTTTTAATCTTCCTTCTATCTTATCAAATAGTTTTACTTTTAATTCATTTGCTATTATATGCGCTGCTCCCTGTTTTGATATCAAATCTGATAATTGCTCTAATTTTTTATTTACCAATATCTCTATCTCAGAAAAAGGCTTTTTGGTTTGATCACGTATTTTTTCTATAATCTGCTCATAACTTAACTTAATCATTTTTAAGAAAAACCAATGAAATATTATAAATATTTCTGTTGTTTAGAATATGGAATTTTTTATACCAGAATCTGACATATCTATCCTGAATCCAAGAAATATCTCTTCTGGTTCCAAATTTTTATCCAAAATGTCCGCTATTTTCCTTCTAAAAGCGTAAACTTTTCCTGAATTTGACTCTGGATTGCATGAATCCATATTTTTTGTTTCTATGCAATTTCTTATGTCTGATTTTAATTTTTCAAGTTCTTCAAAATTAACCAATGGTTTTTTCTTTACTTTTATTGGACCATCATAATTTACTTCTGCCGTGTTTGTTTTTACAGACAGATCAAAATCCTTGAAATAAACTTCAATGTCTGAATCTATATTTACTACCTTGTTTTCCCCTAAATTATCATTTAATTTTTCCTTTAGATATTCCTTGAAATATGGTTCACAGTCTGAATTAAATCTCCATTTTTCATTGCAATTTTCAGGAACTGCTCCATCACCAGCAAATTCCTTCACTGACTTGTATTCATTATATTCCAATATTTTTTCATAATAGAAAAATTCCTTTTCTAATTCAAGATAATTTGTTATTACATTTGCCTGTAATTGACCAACCGAGAAAAAATTCTCTGTTTTGTCCTTATGCGTTGTGATTATAAAAATAAATGAAACTAGGATTATTGTCAACCCTATCACCATTATTGGCATGAAAATTTGTCCTTTTTTATTCATTTTCTAAAGAGTTCCTCCTGCTCCACCACCAAATTCCCCTCCAGAAAATCCTTCAAACTTTTTTATTTCATATTTGCTGTTTGTAGTAAAAATAATCTTTATTGTATGCCCTTCATAGTCTGGAATATTCATCTCTGTTGTATAAGGATTTTTTATTTCACAATTATTGCTGAATCTTTTTTCATTTATCTTCATTTCCCAACATTCATCTATGTTTGATTTGTATATTTCTTTCTCTAATTCTGTATAATCATAACTGCTTACTGATTTTACAATCAAGTCAGAATTTAAATTTACAAAATTTATCAAATTTATGTCAGATTCAGAACCAATATATTGCTCAGATTTTATCTCTATTGATTTTCCTGGAATTAATACAAGAATTATGACATAAAATGTTATTATTAATATAAGTATGATTGTCGAAACTATCAGTGCCAGTCCTGTTCCTTGCCCTTTTTTCATTTTAGTGCTATTGTGTCTATTATCAATCTAGCAGGAATTTCCTGCAGATTATCATTCAAAATCAAATTATACCCCTTTCTTATACAGGAAAATGTCTCTTCATCAAAACAAAAGTCTATTTTATCTGCCAGATCCTCATTAATCAGTATTGTTTCTGAATATCCGTCATATGTTAAATTCAATGCTATTCCCTTTTTTGTATTAAGACAGCTTGCTATATTATTCTTGTTAAATTTATTTGCATCTATAATTCCCAATTCTGTCCTATAACCTTCATAAGCCAGACAATCCTTGTCTAATATTATTTTATTTCTTATTACATAAGATTCCAAATCATTGCTGTCAACTTCATAATCCATCATAGAACCCAATATTAAAATTACAAACAGCAAAGCCAATCCAATTATAATTATCCTGAATATCCAGTACACTGATTCTTTTGCTATGTCCATTTTATGATATTTTATTATCCTTTATTTTTACATTATTGGATTTTATTGAAAAATCATTCACTTTAGAGATGAAATTATACTCTTTTGCTATTTCAATATCCTTTGATTTTATTCTTAGATTTGATTTTCTGCTTTCAATCATAAATTCTTTTGTTAAATTGTAATTCATCTCTATACTTTCAGGACTAAAACTTAATACATCAATTGCCAATCCCAAATCTCTTGATATAAACTCCTTGTTGAATTCATCTCCATTAAACTGACCTTGGATATATGATGATGTTGAATACAATATTATTGCAGCCATAAGTATAAAAAAGATAAAAAATAATGTCTTTTGTGTTGCACCTATTTTATTCATATTCTATAATTATATCATCAAAACCTTTTTTTATTTTTAAATTGTATAACCCTTCTCCAAACAAGAAAAATTCCTTATCATTATTTTTTATTTCCTTTTCATAATTTTCGCAAATATCATTTTCCTGAAGACAATCATTTTCGAATGTTAATTTGTCATCTTCTGTTTTACACAAACACAAGCAATTTGTACACTCTGGCGGTTTTTTGAATATGGTATTCACATCTTTTTTATTTCCGAGATACACTTCAACATTCCTGCTTATTTCTGTATCTTTTTTGTTGAATGCTATTAACAATCTATTGCTTTCCAGCTGGAATGCTTGCGTTTCTTCTTCATTAATACCTAATTTTTGTATTTTATTATTTAATTCATTGAAAAAATTTTCCTGAGTATCTGCTTTTTCCCTGCCGAATAAAATAAATTTTCCAGGAATAGCAAGCAACAATATGATAAAGAAAATTGCTATTAAGAATCCGATAAGAGTTTTCAGCAAAGTCTTTGTTCCTGCCTTTTTATTCATACCTTATTGTAGTTGTTCTATATTTATAGTATTTACGCTTTCTGTTGTTCCTTTAAGAAGCTGACCAAAAGATGAAAATAATTGAGCTATCTGTTCCCTGAATGCTATTGCCAGTATAACCAGAACCAGAAGAATTAGAATTGTTACTGCAATAACCTCTACTGGAAGAGAACCTTTTTTTGACATTTTATAATTCTTCTACTGCATCAAATAGACAGAAATCCTGTACTCCGGGACAATCCACATCAACTATGCTGGACCAACAATGGTGTTTTTCATCAGCTACCCCATCATCATTTCCATCCACGTGGTATGTTGTTCTACAATAGCTTGATTTTTCCTTTAAATTATCGCTTGAATATGTTTGACTTAATTGACACTTACTTGTGCAATCCCTTGCTGCAGTTTCAAGATTATCTGGACCAACGCTTTGGATCTTTTGGAATAAATTTGAAGTTCCTCCTAAAAAGAAAAATGCGATTACCAACAAAACTAATATAACCAAGATTGATATAATGATAACATTCATAGAAAGTTCAGCACCCTTTTTATTCATAGTATAAATACCCATATTTTTTTATTTAAATCTTTCTATTGACATTCGTTTACCTCTTTTATTTTATCTTCATTTACTTTGTCTGTTAACCAGCACATTTTTCCATTTATTTTTAATATATTAAAATCATACGTGAAATAAAATGCATTGCCTCTTCCAGTTATGCTTGTCCATATTGCCACTTCCTTGAAGATGTATGGCTCTTCATTTTCAAAGGGCATTCTTGTAAAATCATTGTCTTTTAAGTCATTATTCCAGTAACAATTTAACTTTTCGTTGAAGTGAGACATTTGAATGCCTTCACTTCTTTGATTCCTCATAGTTATCAATTTAATTTCATTATCTGTAAAATCTATCCTATAATCACTTGTGAATTTGCTTAAATCGACAAGACATCCACAATTCTTTTCTATAGAATCTTTGCATTTTTTTATTTGCTTTTCCAAAATTTCAAAATCTTTTTCTACCTGAACATTTTCTTCATGACTTATTTCTATATCTGTTTTTTCACCAAGCATTTTTTTAATTATTTCATTTACCCCCCCATAATAATTTGTTATTCCAAGAAATAAGATTAGTAAAACTATTAATATAAATAATATTTTCGCAAAACTCCCTATACTCCATCCTGCTTTTTTCATTATGAAAACCTGAATATTTCTATTATTTTCTGAACTAATTCACTTCCTCTTCCTTTTAGATAAACAATTATTCCTATTAGGATTATTATTACAATCAAAACTATCAGAATTTTGCTTATTTCTTCCCAACCCCATTCACCTTTCTTATTCATTTTGGATTATAATGAAGCCCCCCATCACATTTCTTTTCTAATGAAGGAATATTTTCTCCTGTGATTAAAATTATACCTGGATATAACTCATCACTATGCCCTACTGCATATGATATTCCAGTACCCAATACTCCAATTAAACATCCAGTACCTGCACCAATGACCCCTCCTGTAGGAGCTGTTGCAAGCGATCCCGCCCCTAATCCAATTATTCCACCAATTATTGTCCCTATTTTTGCTCCTGCTATTCCTCCAATTGCGCAGCTACCAACACCAATAACACTACCTTCTGTCAAAGTCAATCCTTCAGATTTTTTTATAACTGTGAATATGATATATATTTTATCTCCTTTTTTTAAATCAATGTTTCCAGAACCAAAATCCAGCTCTGTTTTTTTAGCATTTGTTAAAAATTCTGCATATGTAAATTCACTTTTTGGAACATTATTATCACTTAAATATTCTTCAAATTCGTCTATATTTACAGAATAGTCTTTTATGTCATCTGTTACTTCAATTTCATCGCCGATTAAGCAGTAGGTATTTTTTTTACCCCAATCCCAATCACTATAAAAATCCAATTTTCCCTGACCATACATTTTCCAAACATCATACATGCTATTTGCCAGAGTATTATACATTTCAAATTTATTTCCTTTTAATTCATCTTTTAAGGTTACACAAGGATTTTCAAAATCTTTTAGTTTTACATCAACACCTGGAACTTTTACAGAACTTTGCAATACTGCCCAATTTTTACATGATTCTATATCTGATGCTTTTTCTCCAGCATGTAAAACTGTTGTTGATAAAAAAAATAAAACAATCCCTGCTATTAATACAATTAATATATTCTTTAAGTCACTCCAGACCCCTTTATTATCTGAAAACATTTTTTAGTACCCCATTTACAGCCAAATAAACCAATATCATTATTACTATCACTATAATAATTATCATCAAATTTGAAAATTCCCCTTTTTTCATCTTAACCAATTTTTATGTTTGTTGCAAGCAATGTAAATATCAATGTCACTATGAATGATACAATGAAATATAAAATTGAGGATGCATATAAGTTTTTTCCTGCATTATACTCTCCAGATACCTTGTTTCCTGATTCAATGTTGTTTGACAAGAAGCTCAATATTATCACAACCTGCACCACATAAATTCCAATTATCAACTGTAAAAAATAAACAGGAATGATATTTGGTATTTCAAACAAGCCAGTCAATGCTTCAACACCCCCAAGACTTAATTCCTGCCCCTGAGTTGATGATTCAAGCAATAATGTAGATAATCTTCCCAAGATAGTCACTATCATTGTTGAAAGTCCGACGACAATACCTGCTATTACTGGAGTCAGAAAAGCTATCTGGGATTTCATGCTTGACAATGTTTCAGACAATAGATCCTTTAACCTTTCATTTACCTGATGAATTCTATCAAGATAAGTTGAAATTGAAGTAAGCGATTTTGAAACAATATCTGGACCTTTCTTTGAACTTTCTATCAAAATCTTCATTGAACTTTCAATTATATTTGAAGGATATCTCCATATTGCCCCAGATGTAGGATCAAATATCGCTCTCTTTACACTAGCACCCAATTTTTGAATATTGTTTGAAACTATTTCGAAGAATCTCCCTGTTGGAGTTCCCCTCATATTTTTAGAAACATCACTAAATGCCAATTCTACAGGAATTCCATCACCTATTCTGTTTCCTAGCTGGAACAAACTTCCTGCAAATTCCCTTTCAAGCTTTCTTGTTTCTTCTGTTATCTTCATTAATTTTTTGTTTCTTATTGAATAATAAGTTGCTATTGATAGAGCTAAACCTAAAGGAAAAAATAAAGACAACATTACAGAACCAGGACCAAACGGACCATAACACACCATGTTCGGCTGACATAATGCACCATTTTCCTGCCTGAAATCAAGAAAACTTACCCCAAGAAAATTGAAATCTATCTGCAGAGTGTAAAAGATTATTGGCAATAAACTTATTATCATAAATATCAGGAAAATAAATATTGAAATCAAAATAGGATTTATATATAATTCTTCAGAACCAAATTTCACCCTTATTTTCTTGTATTTTTTTAATTCAGGATTTTGTTCTATCAAATTAGTCTCTGCATAACCAGTTGGTTTTTTTGATAAGACATTCATTCCAAACAAATATACCGCAACAGGCAGAATTATATTATATAATGCAAATATTATTATTATCTTTGTTGTTCCAGATCCTCCTAGAAGACTTCCTATCAATGGCAATATAACCAAGCCAAGGATTGGCAGAATGATTCCTAGCATGTTTAGGATTGTTATTGGATTTCTTAGCTCCTGTGAGAAATGCAACATTTTTTCAAAAGTCCCATTTAATATCACATCAAGAGATTTTTCAAGCAAGCTTATTCTTCTGTCTTCAGATGCCTCCATCAATGAACCTTCAATTAAGTGGAAAGATTCAACAAATTCCAAAGAATAATCCCTCCAACTTTCAAGATAATTATCCAATGACTCTTTTATGGATTGAAACTTTCTTGTTTCAACATCCCAGAAAATTTTTCTTAAATCCAATGACAATGGAGGACCTATGTGTTCTGAGGCAAATTTGATTGCATTCTCCAAATTTGAAGTATGGCGCATATACATTACTATATACAAAATGCACAAAACCATCTGGTTGGATACTTTTAATCTCCATGAAGATGCAATGTATTTTGGAATATTTGTCAATGGCTTTACTGCAAGTATAATAATTAACAGAATAAACAACATTAGCAAAATAAGGTTTGTATTTATTGTCCCAATCAATAAATATGAAATCAGATTTATGAAAATCATTAACATAAAAATAATCAATGCTGTGAATATTGAGAAACTATAAGCACCAATAGGAGTTAAGTTCAGATGAGATGCTTCTATTGCTTTTTGCAGTTGAATGTAATCTTTTTCCTTTGGCTGAATATTCAATATCCTTTCAGAACCATTACACAGACTTTCATATGCTGTTAACCTTTTTGTTAAAGCTTCCTTTCTAAACTTTTTATAATCCTGAGAAAATGTTTCTTTTGGAGAATAATCCTGTATATTCTCTACATTTTCCTTAATTTTGCCTTTATATTTATCTAAAATTCTCTGGATTTCTTCATCCATTTAATTACCTCTTTTTTTTGACTAGTAAAATTATAAGCAATACCAAGACAACAAAAAATAAGATTATGCTTATTGTTGTGGTGCTTGCCCCTGAATTTATGGTTTCTTTTATATCCTGCTGATCTTCTTCTATAGTTTCGTTTTCTTGCTCGTTGTTTGTTATTCCTAAACAAATATTATTTGAACACGATTCATTACACACACAATCCTCGCAGGCATATGTTATCTTTAATTTTGCATAATTTTCATATATTCTTATTGGTTCAACTTTTAGATTTTCAATCTCTCTTCTTTGATTTTTATCTATAATATGTATTTGGTTGTTTATGCATGCAACGATTGATTTTTCATCATCCCCAATTACTAAAAGAGTTATATTATATCCGGGAACTTCAATGTTTTTTCTCACTGGCAAGTCTTCTTCGATAGTTTTTGCACTAACGAAATTAACCATCAAGATCCCCAGGATTAACCAAACAATTATTTTCTTCATAGCAATAGAGGTACCTCAGATAATTTATATATATTTTGATTTAGATTATAGATTTTTTTAATGCCCTTTTTAGCCATTCATGCCACTCAAAGTATATCTTTTTTGAATCAAGGTTGCCTGTTTTTTCCCTTATGGAATCACTTATTCTGTGAAACATGTCATTACTTTCAATTACAAATTCTGATTCAAGCAAAGAATCCTGATTTAATTTTAATGCATAATTAACCAGAGTTTCTTTTATTTTTGCCCTCAGTAAAATATTATCCCATACAGCATCCCAATTTCCAATCCACTCCTTTACATTTCCTGCGATTTCCTTTATTATTTCTGAATCTCCATTCATCAAATCAGGGGTTGGCTCCAATGAATCTGTCTTGCTGTTATATTTCATCAAATCAACAAATCCTTTTTCTCTTATAGGATCATCTTCCCAATTTTTTCTTACTTCGGATATTGAAAGAACTCTTCTTTGCTTATGCAAACCATCTGCAGACCTTATGGGATTTGAAATTATAATTATGTCTGTTGCCTTGAAGCTTGTTCTTGGCACCCCCAAATCATTTACAACCCTGTCAAATACCCCATAGGGATTTGCTCCATGAATTGTTCCTGCAACTACATTTGACAATGCACCAATCCTCATTGCTTCATATAGTGCGAGAGCCTCCGTTGACCTTATTTCACCAACTATTAATGCACTGTCACCAAATCTTAGACTTGTCCTTATTCCCTCATCAGCTTCCATCTCTGCTGATGCCTTTGTCAACGCTGACCTGACTTTCATTGATTGGATATTGTAATTCATTTTTCTTAATGCATCCACTGGTAATTCCTCTGTGTCTTCTATAGTAATTATTCTATACTTCCTCATTATTTCAACAAGAGTTGAACCTAAAATTGAAGTTTTTCCAGAACTTCTTGTTCCAGCGAATAACAAAGTCCTATTACCATCAACCAGAAAACTTAACAATCCAGCTGCAAGTGGGCTTAACATCCTATTTTTTATGAATAAAGGATATGTCCATGGTTTGTCCCTATGCCTTCTGAATGCATATGCCAATCCAGATGGATTTAATGGTCTTGTCATTATTCCAACCCTTGCTCTTGCTTTTGGCAGCATCAATTCTGTATCCAAAACTGGATTTGCTTCATCCAATGGACGGCCAGAAAGAATTCTGAATTTTGACGCCCATGATTCCCCATCTTCACTGCTTGGATATAAATTTGTTATACATTCATCGTAATCCTCGTGAACAACAAACATTGGAGTTTCTCCTATTGGGCCGTTAATTGTTATATCCTGGATTTTTGGATCTTCCAAAAGAATTTCAATTAAACCAAAACCAACAGTATACCTGACTAAAATCTCACCCAATTCATTTAATTCCTTATTCCTTAACTCTATTCCCTTATGCTCTGCTAATTCCTGTATCATATCTCTTCCTATATTGTAAAATGTCTGACGCATTCTCTCTGGGTCTATCATTTCCTCCCTTTTTGGCTGATGCTCTGCCAGAGCACTTCTTGCCAAATCAAGAAGTTCATATTTTTCCTCCTCCAACTTAAATTCCGGCGGAATAACATGATATAAATTCTGAATTTGCTCAGGTATCTTGAAAATATTTATCTCTGTTTTTCCTATTGAATATGCATCAACCTCCTCGGAATGCATTGGTGGCTGTGCCATTAATTTTGTGAACATGAAATCAGGAGTAACCGTTGGTTTGAATATTTGCTTGTATATGCTCCTTGAACCGAATTCGTATCCATCTAGATAGGGTTTTGCCAGAGAAATTATCTTTGCATCTTCAAACAGACCCAAAAGTTTTGTCAATATATTTATATAACCTGTTCTTTTATTTACTTCATCCATGAATTCAGTATTTTCAATTTTAATTTTTTCATCCCTTATTAGTCTCTTTAATTCAATGTAAGCTCCAACCGGGTCTGATTTCAAAGTGCTCATTATTATCGTCTGCAAATTAACTTTGAAATAATCAGATGATAATGAAAGGTTCAGAATTTTTTTTTCCTTGATTAGGTATTTGTATAAATTTGCTATCTCCATCAGCATTCTTGTCTGGTCATAATCGTATTCATAATTTCTTCTGTCCAATAATATTATTCTCTGAATTGATGGCATTTCAATCAATTTATCTATCACTACAGACATCCCTACAGCATTGTCCTCTACAGAAGGAAGATAAGGATAATTCTGGCAATTTATCTTTAATATATCAATATTTCCCTGCTTTTCAATCTCGTAATCGCCCGGCTGAGATTTGTTGCTAATCACCATGTTAATTAATTGTTTAATTTGTATAAAAAGATTTTTATATTAACTTAATCTGATTATATCAATGAATGGTGAGTTTGATCCTAATGAAAGGATAAGGGTTCTTGAATCAAAATATAGTTATTTGAGGGACAGGATGGTTTTGATAAATGAGAATCTGGTGAATGAATACAAAAAACTTAATCAGGAAATTAAGGTTGTTGACTCTGAATTAAAAGATTTGAAGAATGATATTTTTGAAATCAAGGAGGCATTAAGGCATGTTTTAGGTGAGATGAAGAATTTTGCAAGAAAGGAACATTTTCAGGTTTTAGAAAAGTATATTAATGTGTGGAATCCTTTTAATTTTGTTACTGAAGAAGAAGTTTTAGAATTAATAAAACAAAAGAGGGGTGTTAAAAATACCAGAAAGACAAAAAAATCCAAAGAAGAGCAATCAGGACATTTATGATGCTGTAAATCAGGATAATATAAAACCTGCAGCAGGGCCTACTCCTGATCCTTTAGATGAATTGGACCAGTTTGAAATGCCATCTTCTGATGAGAAGTCTTCTATTCCAGAACCACCTTCAAGATATGAGATGGCAGATGAATCTCCAAAACAATCATATAACATGCCAAATTATTCCGCTCCTTTATCCAGACCAAATGTTCAATCACCAGAGGTTTCCACAGATTATATCCAGCAAATAGCTGAAGAAGTTGTGGAGGAGAAATGGGATGATTTAATGAACAAGGTTGGGGATATCAGACTATGGAAGAATAAAATTGACAGCGATATTACCTCAATAAAACAGGAAATCATGAGGACACAGAATCATTTTGCAAACTTACAAAAGGCTGTTCTTGGAAAAGTCAGCGAATATAATGAGAATATTCTTAATATCAACACTGAAATGAAATCTCTGGAAAAAGTATTTGAGAAGATATTACAGCCATTAACGCATAATGTCAAGGAACTTTCTAAAATAACAGACAAATTAAAGACTAAGAAGGTTTAATGAATCCCTGTGATATAAACATTACTGCAAATGTTGATACTATCAATAAAAATAATGCTCCAAGCAATCTTGGATGCACCAATGCACTAAGACTCTCTGTTGTTCTTGTTTTTTCCGGCTGTTCATCCCCATAGGGAGATTCAACATCCTGAAATGCCTGAACAATTATAATTATAAACAATATTAGGGATACTATCAATACAACCCAAACAACTGTTCCCCCCCCAACTGTTTTTTCTATTGCTGACTCTTTCACACCCAAGAACATCAGCATTGCTGCTATAAAGAAGCCGAACAATATCATCAGTATAAACCAAGGAGTTGCTGTATTTACTATTGCCAGCATACGCGTTGAGAATATGAAAATCATTGCTATTGAGAATGAAGCTATTGCCTTTGGAGCAAAGTGATCTCCAAGCAATTTGAACTTATCAAGCACAGCGTAAGAAATAATTAAAATAAATAAAAAAGTAAATAGAGGGGTCAAAAATCTTAGTATGCTCAAATCAAGGAATGTTGCCATCTTATTTTATTATTTTCCAAACATTTCATCTATCGACTTCATTATATTCTTGAACCCTTCTCCACTTTTTCCTTTGCTGCTTCCTCCAGCAACAAGGAATATCACTATCAATATAATTACCACTGCAATTATTACATCCCAGTTATACTCTATCCATGAAGGCAACTGGAATCCCAAGCTTGGACTTAATGCCCAGTATATTGCAACCAGTGAAGCTATTGCCCCAAATAAAAGCAATATTCCTCCAAGCCCCTTTTCCATATTTGCCCCAAATAAAGCAAATAATATCAACACCATTACTGCTACAACTATGAATAGGCCTATTTTTGGAAGGAATGAATTTAAAGTATAAACAAGAGATGTTTGAGTTACAAAAAGCAGACCAATAATCAACGAAACAATTATGTTTATGTTTTTTCTATCACCGAATAATTTTGATTTTTCCAATATAGCAAATACTATAGAAAATACCAACAGGAAAGGCAATAAATATTCAAAGACTCCGCTACCCTCTAATCTATAAAATAAATCACCAACAAAAACCATATTTATTCACCATCCTTCTTTTTATTTCCAGATTTTGTACTTGTTATGAACAACATTGCAACCACAACCACAACCAGTATAACTATTGCCCCGAATACTGTTCCAGACCAGTTTTCAATCACCCAATTCAATGCATATTCCAAAACACTGGCTTCTTCACCCGCTATATTTATGTAAATGGCATTTAAAAAGATTAGTATTACTCCAATGAACATTATTATTATAAATGCCCTGTTCCAAATTTTATGTTCATTGGTGAAATCCATCTCATCTTTTACAAATACACCAATCAATATCAGGAAACTTATTGATGCCACCAATAATAAAACAATATTTGGAAGCGATTCATTGATTGCCCTTACTATATTTGCCGTGGCTACAACCAGCAAAGCCACAACGAATGAAACCATTGAATTAAGATTTTTATTTGGAATTGTTTCCTCACTACCCTGAATTTTTACTGTTCCAAGAAT
>Ga0209542_10001723_pt1 | contig 50820 bp, 45 predicted proteins | sample RifCSPhighO2_01_FD_184028 | JGI IMG/M metagenome (GOLD analysis project Ga0209542, IMG submission 184028) | Soil microbial communities from Rifle, Colorado - Rifle CSP2_plank highO2_0.1 (SPAdes) (version 2) | ecosystem: Environmental > Terrestrial > Deep subsurface > Rock core/Sediment ...
GCGCCAGGGCGAGCCAGCCGTTTGTGGCGATCAATTGTGCGGCCATTCCAGAAACGCTGATCGAGAGCGAACTGTTCGGCTATCGCGGCGGCAGCTTCACCGGTGCACGCAAGGACGGGATGATCGGTAAGCTGGAACAGGCCCATGGCGGCATTCTATTTCTCGATGAGATCGCCGATATGCCACTGGCGTTACAGACTCGCCTGCTGCGGGTGCTGGAGGAGCGTGAAGTGGTGCCGCTAGGTAGCGCGACGGCGCGTCCCCTCGACGTACGCCTTATCAGTGCCAGCCACCAGGATCTGCTGACCTGTGTGGCCGAAGGGCGCTTTCGCGAAGATCTGTTTTATCGCATCGCCGGATTCGCCGTGCAGCTCCCGCCGTTGCGCGAACGATCAGACAAAGGCAGTGTGCTCGACCTGCTGCTACGCGAAGAGACGAAAGGTGCAAGGATTCGGCTGGAGGCGGGCGTCAGGGAACGCTTGCTGAAACAACCGTGGCCGGGCAATGTCCGGCAGCTGCGTACGTGTTTGCGCACACTGGTAGCGTTGGCGTTGGAGGGACGTGTCACCCTGGACGACTTGGCAGAGTTGCTGCCGGAACCGCCAGCGACCGCCGCGCTGGCTGAAGATCCGCTTGGGGTATCCGAACGGCAGACGCTGCTGACGCTGATTGAGGCAGAACACTGGCATATCGCCCATGTTGCCGCACGCCTGGGGATTAGCCGCAATACGCTCTATCGCAAACTGCGTCAGCACGGTATTTCACGGCCCGGTTGAACCGGGCGCGCTCATGCTGTTCAGAACACCTTGATCGGTACGTTGGCGTCATTGATTTTGCCTTCGGTCTTTGCAGAATCGGTACGCGCGCTGATCAGCATCTATGTCGTGCCCTTGCACAAAGCGGATAGCGATAAGCGCAAAGCGGATATTGCCACGCTCACCGTCTCAATACCTTCCACTTGCATCCTGCGTGACGGTGCTTTACATGGCGCGCAACAATGCTGACGCCACGCCTTGCCTCGTTCATAACAACAATAAGAGCACACTGATCCTGAGCTTCACCTGGACGTTGCTGTGAGTGACCTGGAGACAAGTATGAGCAATAAAATTCTGGCGCGATTGGCCTTGGTTGCCGCTGGCAGCGCGGTGTTGCTGCTCGCTGCCGGCAACGGCCTGCACCTGATATATGCCGGCATCATCGACCTGTTGCTGCTGGCAGCGGCGGTGCTTTATCACCGTCAGCCAGTGCGGGTGGTTGAAGTGCTTGTACAGCAGGAGCCGGAACCGATGATTTGCAACGCGCCGGTCCCGCTTGTGTCGTTGCCTGTGGCCGAGCCCGCTTGGCCGGGGGCTCAAGTAAAGGTGGCACTTGAACACCTGACCCGAGTGGTGCTGCAAACTGAAGAAGACATGCGCTTCGCCAACCAGTTGGCGCGAGGCGCGGGCGAGCGGGTACAGGCCAGTGCGGTGAGCATGCAGTCTTCGGCTGCGGTGCTTGGGGACCTGGATCAGTATCTGCAGCGCCTGGACCAGGTGTTCGATGAGCTGGGCAGCCAGTCGGTACGCATCGGTGCGATTGTCGGCAGCATCCAGGACATCGCCCGACAGACCAACCTGCTGGCACTCAATGCCGCGATCGAGGCCGCGCGGGCCGGTGATCATGGCCGCGGTTTTGCAGTAGTGGCGGACGAGGTCCGTAATCTGTCGCGCCAGGCAGCGGACTCCAGTGCGCAAATCCGGCAGATCGCCACAGGCCTGGAAAAGTCGGCCCAAGATGCCCGTCAGGGGCTTGAACAGCTTACCGATTCAACGCGCCTGGGGCTGGACAAGGCCGAGGTCGCCTTGCAATCGATGGGGGAGTTGCGCAGTGGTGCGGTGGCCAGGCTGGAAGTGGTCGAGCGCGTCATGCAGCGTTTGGCCAGTTTGCACGAGTTGGCACTGCAGGCAACCCGGATAGCGGCCTGAACAGGCTGACTCTTCTTCCCAGTTCGACCCAGGGCCACAACGTCGAGATGACGTTCAGTTCAGCCTGCGTCCGGCCGCCAGCGAACAAGCAACCCATCGCAGCCATGTTGCCGGACACGCTTGAAGTCGTCCGGCAACATGGCTGCGTGGCCACGCAAACTCGATCCGTTATCGAATCAGCGGCACGCCACTGAGCGCTTGCAAGTCTTCAAAGCTGATATCGGCGACAATCTCCCGCACCTTCAAGCCTTGCGCAGTCACGTCCAGAATAGCCAGGTCGGTATAAATCCGAGTCACGCAGCCAATGCCGGTCAGCGGGTAAGTGCATTGCGGCACCAATTTGCTTTCGCCAGTCTTGGTCAGGTGATCCATCATGACGAACACTTGGCGTGCGCCTGTCGCGAGGTCCATTGCGCCACCCACTGCGGGAATGGAACCTTCGGCACCGGTGTGCCAGTTGGCAAGGTCGCCGTTGACCGAAACCTGGAAGGCGCCAAGCACGGCAATATCGATGTGCCCACCGCGCATCATCGAAAACGAATCGGCGTGGTGAAAGTAGGCCCCACCGGGCAGCAGCGTCACATGCTGTTTGCCCGCGTTGATCAGGTCATCGTCTTCCTCGCCCGGCGCAGGACTCGGGCCCATGCCCAGTACACCGTTTTCACTGTGCAGGAACACTTCCTTGTCACCCAGGTAGTTGGCCACCAGCGTGGGCACGCCAATGCCCAGGTTCACGTAAGAGCCTTCGAGAATATCGTCGGCCACACGTTGGGCCATTTCGCTACGCGATAGTTTTTTCATGACAGTCATGGCGGGCCTCAGTTGACGTTGGCATTCGAGATAGGGGCGAGCGGCACTGCAACCACGCGCTGAACGAAGATCCCCGGCGTGACAATGTGTTCGGGGTCCAGCTCTCCCAACTCGACGATCCGGTTGACCTGGGCGATTGTCGTTTTCGCTGCCATCGCCATGATCGGTCCAAAATTTCGCGCGGCTTTGCGATAGGTGAGGTTGCCCCAGCGATCGCCACTTTCAGCCTTGATCAATGCGACATCAGCGTGCAACGGCATTTCCAGCACATAATTGCGACCGTCGATTACTCGGGTTTCCTTGCCTTCGGCCAGCAACGTGCCATATCCGGTTGGCGAATAAAACGCACCGATTCCAGAGCCTGCCGCACGAATACGTTCGGCCAGATTGCCTTGCGGCACTACCTCAAGCTGCACCTTTCCCGCCAGGTAGAGTTCGTCGAATACATAGGAATCGGATTGGCGCGGAAACGAACAGATGACCTTGGCAACGCGTCCGGCCTTGAGTAATGCGGCCAGGCCGATTTCACCATTGCCGGCATTGTTGCTGATGATGGTCAGATCGCGAGCACCCGAAGCGATGACGCCATCTACCAACTGCGACGGCATCCCGGCAGTGCCGAAGCCACCCACCATGATGACCGAACCATCGGCAATACCGTCCAGTGCAGCAGCGACGGATTCAAATGTTTTATTGATCAAGGCTTACTCCTGTTTTCAAGTTGGCCGAACAGAATGCTCTGACGCCAAACCGCATGAATTCATGGTTACTGCAACGATGTGCATAGGGTGCCAAACAATGGGCGCAGGCGGGTGTCCTGGCAGGAGATGTCGTGCGATTAGCGAACGAAACCGTAACCCGAAGGCTTCGCTTAGAACTTTGAGCTGTGCAGCGGTGTCCAGACCCTTACATCTACCGGGCCGATGGCCTGAATCACCTATTCGCCATATCCACGGTTTGAGTGGACTGCCCACTGTAAGCGGCCAGCGAACACACCTTCAGAAATCCCGAATTAAGCGCGATGGTGTCCGCCTATTTTTAAGCGGACGCGATCGCCCTTATCGCCAGGATTTCCATGCACCAACGAAGCTCCTATCCCAAACTCTTCAAGGCCCAGGTAGTGCAGGAATGCCTGCAACCCGGTGCCTCAGTTTCCAGCGTAGCCATCAGCCACGGCATCAATGCCAACGTGATTCGCAAGTGGCTGCCGATTTACCGTGATAAATCCTTCGCCCCACTTCCCGCGTTTGTACCGCTGCAACCGATGCCTAAACGGCACTCTGATGAAGCGGTGGTGATCGCACTGCCGCTGGGCGACAAATCCATCACGATCAAATGGCCCATCTGCGACCCGGACGGCTGCGCACGTTTTATCCGCAGCCTCTCGCAATGATCCGCATCGACGCCATCTGGCTCGCCACCGAGCCCATGGACATGCGCGCTGGCACCGAAACTGCGTTGGCCCGCGTGGTCGCCGTGTTCGGTGCGGCGAAGCCGCACTGCGCTTATCTATTCGCCAATCGCCGGGCTAACCGAATGAAGGTGCTGGTGCACGACGGCGTGGGCATCTGGCTTGCTGCACGGCGCTTGAACCAAGGCAAGTTTCACTGGCCTGGCACTCATCGCGGCTTGGAAGTCGGGCTTGACGCTGAACAACTTCAAGCGCTGGTGCTCGGTTTGCCATGGCAGCGAGTTGGCGCTAACGGCGTAATCACAGTGATTTAGCCTTGCTTTTAAGCTGTGGCAGGCGGATCGCTTTGGTAAAATCCACGGCATGACTTCCTCGCCCAATCTCGACCAAATGACACCCGAACAACTGCGCGCACTCGCTGCGCAGTTGCTGTCGAAGGTCGACACCATGGGCCGAAAAATCCATCGTGACGAGACGATCATCGAGCAGCTCTCTCACGAAATTGCCATCCTCAAGCGCCACAAATTCGCCAAGCGCAGCGAGCAGATCAGCCCGGCGCAAGGCAGCTTGCTGGATGACCTGCTCAACACCGACCTTGAGGCTATCGAGGCAGAACTGAACTCGCTCCGTCCTCCCCCAACGTCGGACGAAACCCGCCAAAAGCCCAAGCGCGCGCCGCTGCCGCCGCAGTTCCCACGTACCGTCATTCGTCACGAGCCAGAGGACACCCAGTGCGTCTGCGGGTGCCAGCTTCAGCGCATTGGCGAAGACGTCAGCGAAAAGCTGGATTACACACCGGGCGTGTTTACCGTTGAGCAGCATGTACGTGGAAAGTGGGCTTGCCGGCAGTGTGCAACGCTGATCCAGGCACCGGTGCCGGCCCAGGTGATCGACAAGGGCATTCCCACTGCCGGCCTGTTGGCTCACGTAATGGTGGCCAAGTTTGCCGACCATCTGCCGCTGTACCGGCAAGAAAAAATCTTTGGCCGTGCAGGCCTGGCGATCCCGCGTTCAACGCTGGCTCAGTGGGTGGGCCAAACTGGCGTTCAGCTACAACCGCTGGTGGATGCACTGCGCGAGGCGGTGCTGGCTCAGCGAGTCGTGCATGCCGATGAAACGCCGGTGCAGATGCTGGCGCCCGGCGAGAAGAAAACGCACCGAGCTTATGTCTGGGCATATTGCACGACGCCCTTCTCGGCACTGAAGGCCGTTGTCTACAACTTCAGCCCCAGCCGTGCTGGCGAACATGCACGGAACTTCCTTGGTTCGTGGAACGGCAAGCTTGTCTGTGATGACTTCGCGGGTTACAAGGCCAGCTTCGAGCAGGGCATCACCGAAATCGGCTGCATGGCCCACGCCCGCCGTAAGTTCTTTGACCTGCATATGGCGAACAAAAGCCAACTGGCAGAGCAGGCACTGCACTCGATCGGCGACCTGTACGAGATCGAGCGGCAAGCCAAGGAAATGATCGATGTAGACCGCAGACGATTACGTCAGGAAATAGCGGTTCCCATCGCAGGAAAGTTGCATGAGTGGATGCTCGCTCAGCGCGAGCTTGTGCCAGAGGGCTCGGCTACGGCCAAGGCTTTGGACTACAGCTTGAAACGCTGGGTAGCGCTGACGCGCTACCTGGATGATGGTGCAGTGCCCATCGACAACAATGCGTGCGAGAATACGATCAGGCCATGGGCGCTTGGGCGTTCCAATTGGTTGTTCGCCGGATCTCTTCGTAGCGGTAAACGAGCGGCAGCGATCATGAGCTTGATCCAGTCTGCACGCATGAACGGGCATGATCCTACGCGTATCTCAAGGATGTACTGACGCGATTGCCGACGCAGAAAGCCAGTGAGATCGAGCATCTACTGCCGCATCAGTGGATGCCTGGCTGATCTACGCAAGGCGTATTCCCGTACTTACGCTCAAACTAGAGTTCGCGGGCTCGTTACGCAGCGGAAAACGGGCAGCGGCGATCATGAGTTTGATCCAGTCGGTGCGGCTCAATGGACATGATCGGTATGCCTACTTGAGGGACGTTCTCAAGCGCCTGCCGACGCAGCTATCGAGTGAGGTCAACGAATTGCTCCCTCATCAGTTGACGCCCGCTTAATCACGCAAGCGTGAGTTAGCGGACGGCTTATATCAATCCCAGCGAATACCGGTAGGAACCAACTTGTCAGCGCCCCCCCCAAAAAAAGGTTCTTCATGGAGTCCCCGGGAAAGAATCAAAAAGCCCCTTGCAAGCGTTTTGGCAAGGGGCAAGATGTAGCTGGTTTAACCAGCTTTAATTGGTAAGACCTTTTCTGGTGTTATGGCCTCAGGCTTTTTCGGCAAAGACAAGGTCAGCACGCCTTTGCTAAAACGCGCTTCAATTTTGTCAATATCGACTCCTTTGGGCACGTTGAACACCCTCTCAAATGAACCGTAGTGGCGTTCTGAAACGTAATAGCCCTTTTTGGTTTCTTCTTTGTCTTCCTTCTTTTCACCTTTGATGATCAGGCTGCCATTTGAAAGCTTTACCTCGATATTTTTTTCATCCATGCCAGGAAGTTCAGCGGTGATTTCGAAGCTCTTTTCTTTTTCAGTAATGTCGACGGCGGGAATGTTCTGACCGATTAAGCCTCCACGCCAGAGCGGTTCGACATCAAACAATCCCCGACTGAAAGGAGAAATCGATGAGCCACGACCGAAGTTTTCAAACAGGTGGTCGATCTGTTGGTGGAGTTTTTCAAAAGGCCGCCACAGGTCTGCGGACATCAGATGATGGCCGGATTTTTCTTCGGTTTGAACTGGTAATTTTTTTAGGGAGTTAGCCATTTTCAGTGCACCTCGTTAGCTTTTTTCGAAAGACAACCCCTTCCTCGTGTTCCCTCAAGGTGCGAACACGCATTGTGACATTCGAACCCGTACGTAGTCGGCAGCTCGAATACCCTCTGTTTCATTCCATCCCGATCGGCTTGGCCTGGTTTGATCTGGATCAAGTGAGCCCTAAATTAGGTTCAGGGGACGTGGGTGGCTGCGGAAAGGTTGTGTCGGTGTCACGATGCTCATACAGACGCAGTCTGCAGAGGAAATGTGGCGGTAACAGGCAGAAATTGGAGCGCTTGATTAGCGTGTACCTAGCAGCGAAATAGGCCGCCACCGCTATGCCTGAAATGCAAAGGGAGAAGATATCTTGAACAAAATACAAGGAGCTTGTCAGGCAATGGCGTCAAGGTTGTCCGGCTAACGCGCCTATCTGAATTCAGATGTCCCGATGACAGCCCGCGACTAAATGCTTGAGTCCCTCCATATTCAGGATTTTGACGTTACGGCGCGATATTTCCACCAGCCCCTGGTTCCGCAGACGCGCAAAGCCCCGGCAGATGGTTTCCATGCGTAGCCCTAAATAGGTGGCGATCTCATCGCGACGCATCTTCAGCACAAACCGCTTGTCTGAGTAACCTCGGACATTAAGCCGCTGCGAGAGGTTGAGGAGAAAGGCCGCCAAACGCTCATCCGAGCTCATGGTGCCCATCAGCATTAGCATGCTGTGATCATGCACAATTTCACGACTCATGAGTTTATTGAGATTATGTTGCAATATCGGTAAGTCCCGGGCGAGTTTTTCCAGTTGTGTAAAGTGAATAGGGCAGACTTCGCTATCTTCTAGGGCAACCGCATTGCACGCGTGCTGATTGTCACTGATAGCATCAAGACCAAGCATTTCGCCGGATATTTGGAAACCGGTGACTTGTTCACGACCATCGATTGACACCAAGCTGGTCTTGAATGAGCCAATACGCACCGAGTAAAGCGACCGCAAGGGATCTCCCATCTGATAAAGGGCGGCCCCCTTTTTGACCTTGATCCTTTGTACGATCAGCGCATCGAGACGTTCTAACTCCGGGCCGGTCAGGCCAAGCGATAAGCACAACTCTAATACACCGCAATTGGCGCATGCAGCCTTGGGGGCGTTGCTTTGAAATGCTCGTAATTCGGACATATCGCCAAGCCCCCTATTGGGTGTTGTGAACGCCGACACTGACTTCCTTGATCTTTCCTCGTATGTCCTCTATGAGTTTGTTGATCGCCTGGCTGCTATTCAGTTGAGCCATAGAAATGCCCGTGACCCGTAGCTCAACTCGACCAGAAATTGGCTCAAATATCTGAATCAGCAGGGATCCATTTGGATCGACTCGACATTCGCAAGAAAGAGGTAGAAATGCTGTCTCGATGACATGGCGCAGTTCGAGCGTGGATAAAGTGGATAACATGACACCTCCCGCAGGGCAGGAGCCGGCCAAAGAGCTCTGCTTGATGTTGGTCATGGGCTCAAGAACAACACCCGGGCACCTCAATCCATTTGGCGAGGCACTGGCTTTCCAGTCTATGCCTTGGCTGCTGAGTCGTTAGATCGTTTCATCCTAGCTCTCTGCGCCACTTGCACCTATCCGCTCATGAGCCAGGTGAACCTTCAACTTCGAGTACGTTAGCAAGCGCAAACAAGCCCGCTGCGAATGCTTCCTCGCTAAGATGGGACGGGTGGTTCCCTAGGTAGAGTGGAGCCTTGTATTGATACGCTCATCCAATTCCATATGCATTTCACCCCGACTTCCAGCTCGGGGTGTAACTATGGTTGGGCACTGACTTCGCGATATATGGATGTATTTGTACGACCTCAATTTCAGCTCGGTCGGAAGGTGTGTTCGCCATCCGCTTACTGCCCACTCTCAACTCGCTGGCGAGTGCTGGCGCTACACATTGAATAAGGCTGTAGCGCGAGGGGGGGGGGGCTGGCTTGGATTACATCGATTTTGTGCAATGGCCCGCTATGGTGGTCACGGTGATCTCGGCCTGGTTCGTCGGTTCCCAACGACCACGCCGACGGATGATCGCTTTTTGGGGCTTCATCGCGAGTAATGCTTTGTGGGTTGTCTGGGGCCTTCACTCGCACGCTTATGCGTTGATCGTACTTGAGTGTGTGCTTCTAGGGATGAACGCCCGGGGTTTCAGAAAGAATCTCAAGGGTTCGAGGGTATCCCAGGATCCTGATGCTACGGAGCTCTAGAGTTCTTTTTGAACCCACGGAGATTCATCAGGAACAGGCAAATCTGTAACACGATAAGGGCATGAGCTTGCGCATAAATGCCCCAAATCACCCATAGCACGTTACTCAAGCTGAACAATACGAACCCGGTCATTCGCCTTCTTGGGCGCTGAGATCCGATCAGCCACGCCGCAAGTACCGTGACGAACATCGCGGGCCATTGAACCCAATCAAGATTGTCCAAATGCTCCACCTTCATGGCGAAGGTACTGATCGCGGTTGCGAACAACTCGGCCTGAGTAAGCTAGGGCGTAAAGCCCTAGCAAATACCAGGATGTCACTTTTTCTTGTTCGTCGACTTTTCTGCTTTCTCTGATTTCTTAGCCTTTTCTGGCTTGCTATCAGCTTTTTTTGCAGATTTCTTTGGTTCGGCATCTTTTTTCTTGTCTTTCTTTTCGGAAGACTTCGAAAGAGCCGAGGCCGCAGCTGATTTCTTCGCCGGTGATGCCTTTTTGTCTTTCAAATCCTTGCTTGCTTTCGAAGCGTCACCTTTGCTTTTCTTATCGTCTTTAGCCACGTCGATCACCTCTCGGAGTATGCCGTTATTGGCACATTGCCTGTGCAATTCATCACAAGCTGATCATTAGGCGGGCACGTCTCAAAGCGGTTCAAATTAATTTAATACTGAGGGTTCCGCCTTGGCGATGGCTCCTGCCACGCGTCTATGTTTTCGTTACCCCAGGCACATCCATGTTTATTTTGCGCCATGCGGCTTCGGAGAAGCTGTAAGCTGAAAAGGCGATCAATCCCAATGCCATCACCATCAGAATCAAACCGCCAACAGGCAGGTTCTGAAGAGCATCGAGCGCTTCCTTCATGCCGGGTGGATCCGTGGCTTGATAACGGGAGCCGCTGATCGCCAGGAGCAGGGCTATCTCGAGAAACACCACGCCGCGAGCGATGAGTCCGAAACGAGCCACCGGACGGACGTATCGCATCACGTCCTCATCAGCCTCAAAATACTTCTCGAACGACGCTTTCCATCCTTTGATGATGTGAGCGATTCCTACGCCTAATGGAACGAGCGCCACGAGGTAGACGACCACGTTTGAGTGATCCCAGGACAAAAGATGCGCCAGTAGATCCTTCGTCTCTCCACCTCCGGCATTACCTGAGCTTCTGACGCCGCTGATGAGCAACCCTAAGGCAAAAAATGCAAGAGCACCATTGAGTAAACCGCCCGCCAACAAACCCGCACGAATCACCAGCCCCTTTAGTTTCGTACCGTGATGATCGACGTCGCGAATGGCTTGCAGCACTCGCCACCCTGCGAAGGCCAGTAGTCCCGCCACCACTAGCCCAACCAGGACATATCCAAATGGCTGGCTCAATAACGCTTCAAGGCTTTTGTGGCTGTCCTTCGGTTTTGTTGAGTCTTGAGCCGCCAGCAGCGCGAAGATACCAATGATCAGATACAGAACGCCGCGAGCGGCATATCCGCCCCGAGCGAGGACGACAAGGGTGTGTTGAGCGGACATTCGATTATTTCCGTGGACGTGTACAAGAGCAGACCTATCGCTTCGGCAAGGGTTCGATAAAGGTCGAGTTCTTCAGTCACTCAGAACGGACGCTCTGTAGTGGGCAACTAATCCCGGACACGACGTTAAGTTTTTTCTCGGCCTTAGCTGGAGCCAGTCCGTTGTTGAGTTGGTGCGGTCTAATCCACTGCAATGTTTCAGATAAAGGGGCAACTGCGTTACGGAACACTGCAAAGTCCGATGCTTTTGCCGCCACGCAAACGTAAATGAGGCGTTGCCAATCAGCTACCGAAGAATTTGGAAATTGGCCGTTGACTTGCCGTCGGCGCCCGGCTAATTTCCGAGCATGACTTTCATCGTATTGCGCTGCCAGCCAAGCATTATTACCGCCATTCCTCATTTGGCGGGCTAGCTCACGACTGCAGCACCCAACCCGCCCTGGAGGCGGGTTTTCATTTTCTGTCTCGGGGCTCTGATCAATGTCAGGAGACGATCATGCCCAGTACGCTCGCCCAACACACCCTACTTGAGCAGTACGTCAAAAAGATCCTCGCCGCGCCGGTTTACGAACTGGCCGTGCATACGCCCCTGCAGCCGGCACCTGCATTATCGTTGGCATTGGGTAACCAGATCCTGCTCAAGCGCGAAGATCTTCAACCGACCTTTTCCTTCAAGATCCGAGGCGCCTACAACAAACTGGTCAACTTGAGCGCGGCGCAAAAGAAGCGCGGAGTGATCACCGCTTCAGCGGGTAATCATGCCCAGGGTGTGGCATTGGCAGCACGGCAACTTGGCATCGACGCCATGATTGTCATGCCCACCACGACGCCAGAGTTGAAGGTGTCAGGAGTCCGTAGTCGTGGCGCCCAGGCACTGCTGCACGGCGAAAGCTTTCCGTTTGCCTTGTCTCATGCACTAGAACTGGCAAGCCAAACCGGCAAAACTTTTGTTTCGCCTTTCGATGATCCAGATGTCATTGCCGGGCAGGGCACGGTCGCCATGGAAATACTGCGTCAGCATCAAGGGGGGCTGGATGCCATCTTTGTTCCGGTGGGCGGTGGCGGTTTGATCGCCGGCATCGCGGCTTACGTTAAATACTTGCGGCCAGAGGTGCGCATCATTGGCGTCGAGTCGGAACATTCAGCCTGTTTGAATGCAGCCCTCCAGGCCGATGATCGAGTGGTGCTGCCAAGTGTGGGCACCTTTGCCGATGGTGTGGCGGTCGCGCAGATCGGCGCCCACGGCTTTGAGGTGTGCAGGTTTTGCGTCGATGAGGTACTGACTGTCAGTAACGATGAGCTTTGCATCGCGATGAAGAATATCTACGACGATACACGCTCTATCACAGAGCCTTCTGGCGCTCTGGCCGTTGCTGGCATCAAGAAATACGTTGCGCGAACGGGTGTGCGGGATCAGACACTGATTGCCATCGACTCCGGCGCCAATATCAATTTCGACTCTTTACGGCATGTGGCCGAACGCGCTGCATTGAGTGAGGCATCAGCGTAATGGTGGATTCCAGGGCGTGATAATCCGGCCATGCGGTTGGATCGCCCTTCACCTGTTTGGGAGCCAGGGCCCCGCGTATGTTCTCGGCAGCCTCACCTTGTCCGCGCATCATGCGTAAGCGTTTGCCAAACACACCTACCGGCTTCCAACACCGCGATAAGCCGCGACTTCTAGAAATAGTTATCCTTCTACTGCCTGATAGACAGTGTCGCCCTCTTTGATCGTTTCGAGAACTTGGATGTCCTTGATGGTTTCAGGGGCAACCTTGGTAGGATCCTTGTTCAAGATAACGAAGTCGGCGAGTTTGCCTGGCTGCAAGGTTCCTTTGCTCCGTTCTTCAAAATATTGATAAGCCGCAGAGGCCGTAATGGACTTCAAAGCCACGTATGGGCTGATGCGCTGGTCAGGTCCAATCACCTCTCCCGAGCGACTGGTGCGGTTGACTGAGGCAAAGACGATCATCATTGCGCTAGGTGTGGCGACTGGCGCGTCGTGATGCTCAGTGAAAAGCATTCCGCGTTTGATGGCAGAGGCGGCAGGATCCCAACGAAATGCACGCTCTTTGCCCATGGTCACATCGCGGTGCCAGTCCCCCCAATAGAAGGTCTGCATGCCGAAGAAAGACGGGATGATGCCCAGCGATTTCATCTTGTCCAACTGATCTTCACGAACAGCCTGAGCATGAATCATCACCGTCCGACGATCACCTTTGCCGTACCTTTTTTCGGCTTTTGTCACCGCATCAATGAATGCGTCGGATGCAGCATCACCATTGCAATGGGCAAGCACCTGCCAGTTACTCTCAAATGCCTGATTGACAAGCGCTTCTCTATCTTCAGCTTTGGGAATTGCAGGGTAGCCTTTGTAGTCGGCTGCCTGGCCTGGCGGCGGAACCTTGTACGGTTCTGTCAGCCAAGCAGTGCGTCCTTGGGGAGAGCCATCCAAACTGAGCTTTACCCCGGCGATCCGGAAGTGGTTGTCGTACTCGACACTCGGAGAAACCGTTTTCATGAAAGCCTGCTCAGCCTGAAGGTCTGGATAGGCTGCCACATCAATCTTCATCTTTTTCTGGCTGGCCAGTTTTTGCCAGGTCTCTACCTGCGCTTTGCTGGCTCGGCCTTCCTGGGCCGTGGTAAATCCGTATTGTGCGTAGTAATCGGCACCGGCCAAGGCAATTTTTTCATTCACCGAAGGGTCAAAAGTGGCCAGCAGTTTGAAGATCGGGGCGAAAAACGCCATTTCCTCCAGCACGCCGTCAGGGGTTTTACCGTCGCTTGTACGACGAATCACGCCGCCGGAAGGGTCGGTGCTCTGCGCCGAAATGCCGGACATTTCCAGTGCTTTATGATTCATCACTGCCAGGTGGGCTGACTGATGGATAATGACAACAGGCAGCTCGGTAGAAACCTGGTCAAGATCATCTGCGTTGGGATGGCGCTGCTCCACCAATTGAGAGTCGTCATAGCCAAATCCGACAATCCAGCCAACCTTATCGATAGCGACAGCGTTTTTTTGCTGCCAGCTTTTCAACGCAGCTACCACCGCTGGAATGGATTTGCCCCCGCCATCCGGAGGTGGCAGCAGGTTAGCGGACAGTTTCTGAAAGCCCGTTGTCCAGGCATGGCCATGCGCATCAATGAATCCCGGAAGAAGTACCTTACCTTTCAAATCCACAAGGCGACTGTGATCTCCCTGACCCTTCAGGACATCAGTCTTGTTTCCGACAGACAGAATCTTTCCGTCCTTCACGGAAATCGCCTCAGCATAGGTTGGATTATCACCTTCCATGGTCAAGATAGAGCCGCCGAAATAGACGGTGTCTGCGACTTGAGTAGCCGCCTTTGCAGCGCTGAGGCCGCTGAGCGGAAAGCTGAATACCAACATCCCAATGGCTGTCCATTGAAATGCAACGCGTTTTTTAGGCATTTTTCCCGGATGATTTTCTTTCAACTGGATGCACTTCATTGATCATTCCCTAGATGGCGTTGACTAAGTCCTAAGGACAGGTCGAAATCGAGCGCTCCTGTCCGCTTGGCAGTAAAGACCAAGGATCGAAGGGGTGTACGATAAAAACAGTGCCGGACGATCCAGTCGCTTAGATTTCTGCGAGTGTTATTCGTAAGCGGCTGAGTGTCACAGGTAGGAGGCGACCCGATTACGGCTGACACGCGCCAAAATGTGATCATTGATTTGATGCACCGGCGCGTTTTGCTGGATAAGCCGCCCAAGCCGATCGGCCTTTCTCTCAACTTAGGCTAGCGGAAACTCAAGGGTCATTGCTCCCACTGTTCCAGTAGGATGGAGACGAATTTTTCCGCTGCAGGGGAGAGGGAGGCGCCTCGTCGGTAAACCAGTCCCAACGATCGGTTCACAACAGGCTCGATCAAAGGGATGCTCACCAACGTTGGATGATCCACTGCAGGCATTGCCAGGCTCGGCATTGCCGAAACGCCTAATCCAGCTTCTACCAGACCCAGCGATGTAGACAGGTGTTGCACCTCATAAAACCACTGCGGGCGCCAGCTCAAGCCCGACAAAGCGTGGTCAAGCAACATTCGGTTGCCGCTCAGGCGACCGACCCCGATCAGGCGGTAATTGCTGAGTTCAGACCAGGTGACGGCGCTTCGTTTGGCCAACTCATGATCGCGTCGACACGCCAGTACAAAAGGCTCGTTGACCAACGGCACGAACTCTATGTCCGGGTGCTGGCCGCTCATCATGTTGATGCCAAAGTCGGCTTCGCCACGCAGGACAGCCTCCAGCCCTTCGTTCGCACTCAGGTCAAGCAAGCGAATGCGAATTTGTGGATAGCGCTCGTTGTAGAGACGGATGACCGATGGCAAAAAATAGAAGGCTGCGGTGGGGATGCAGGCCAGGGTTACCCGGCCGCTTTGGCGCTCCGCCAGCTCCCGGATGTTGAGTATCGAGTCGTCGAAGTCATCCAGTAAGCGTCGTGCCTTGGGCAGGAAGTCTCGCCCGACACTGGTGAGGCTTACCCTTCTTGTCGTGCGATCGAGGAGCGCTGTTCCCAATCCCTCTTCAAGCTTTTTCATTCTGCGACTCAACGCAGGTTGAGAGAGATGCAATGCATCGGCAGCTTCGTGGAAACTGCCAAGTTCTGCGATCTTCACGAAAGATCGAATGTCATTGAGCTCATAATTCACTTTTTTTATCCCCTCAGAGGAGCGTTGGTCAGCCCAGTCATCCTAGGTTTATCATTCGTCAAACGCAATAATCAGGCTGATATTTGCATTGGAAACAATTTTGAAAGCCTGCGACTCTTGCTCACAAGACATCAATAACCCCCATTGATCAACAAGAGTCAGTATTCATGCAACGAATTCCCTGTGTGCTAATGCGCGGTGGTACTTCCAAGGGCCCGGTATTCCTCGCCTGGGATTTACCTGTTGCGATCGCAGAGCGTGATGAACTGTTGCTCAACCTTATGGGTTCTGGGCATGAGCTGGAAATTGACGGTATCGGTGGCGGTAGCCCACAAACCAGCAAGGTGGCGATCGTCAGCCCGTCGCTGCATCCTGATGCGGATGTCGACTATCTGTTCGTTCAGGTCATGGTCTCCCAGCGTCGAGTCGATACCGCGCCCAATTGCGGAAACATGCTCTGCGCCGTTGGCCCGTTCGCCATCGAGCAGGGGCTGGTCAAAGCCTGCAAAGACCTGACCCGTGTGCGTATTCGCAACCTCAATACCGGGACTTTTGTGAACGCCGAGGTACAGACCCCCGGTGGCACGGTCAGCTATGAAGGCGACACCGCCATCGATGGAGTGCCGGGTACCGCCGCTCCTGTGCAACTGACGTTCCTGGATGCTGCGGGCAGCAAGACCGGCAAACTTTTCCCGACGGGGCAAACGCAGGATTTAATCGACGGTATCCCCGTGACCTGCATCGACATGGCAATGCCGATGATGATCGTCGAAGCCGGCCAACTGGGTAAACAGGGTGATGAAAGCCCTGCTGAACTGGATGCCGATAAAGAGTTCCTGCGTCGCCTGGAGTCCTTGCGACTGCAAGCGGGCCTGGCAATGGGCCTGGGTGATGTCAGCGATAAAGTGATTCCCAAGCCCGTACTGGTATCTCCGGCCAAGGCCGGCGGCACAATCCAGGTGCGCTACTTCATGCCCCACAACTGCCACCGGGCCTTGGCGATCACCGGTTCCATCGGCCTGGCCACCGCTTGCGTCACGCCAGGCAGTGTGGTCGCGCAATTGCTTGGCGGGGTTAGCGAGCCGCGCTTGAAGCAAGTACGCATTGAACATCCAAGTGGTGGAATAGATGTCGTATTGTCTTACACCGGCGATCAGGGTGAGACCATTCGCGCCTCGGTGGTACGTACATCGCGTCGACTGTTCTCCGGTTTTGTCTACGCCGCGGCTTCCCAACGACTCGCCGGATAATTCCCCCCAGTCATTGCCGTTGTTGCATCAGCACAATTCTAAAAATGGGTGATGCCATGAAAGTTGTAAAATCGCTCTACTTCCAGATCCTCCTCGCCGTGCTGTTGGGCGTGCTGGTCGGACATTTTTGGTCGCAACAGGCCATTGCCTTGAAACCGCTGGGTGATGCCTTCATCAAGCTGATCAAGATGATGATCGCTCCGGTGGTTTTCTGCACCATCGTCACCGGCATCGCCGGCATGAGCGACAAACGCTCCCTCGGCCGCCTGTTGAGCAAGACCATGCTGCTGTTCCTGGCGCTGACCGTGATCAGTTTGATCATCGGCCTGGTGTCGGTCTACCTGTTCAAGCCCGGTGTGGGCATGAACATTGACCCCACCCAGTTGAGCACCAAGGGCCTGTCGCAGTACACCGATTCTGCCGCGAAGCTGGGAGTGGTCGAGTTTTTCATGCACATCATCCCGGACACGTTCATCGGTGCTTTCAATAAAGGTGAAGTACTGCCGGTGTTGTTCATCGCAGTGCTTTGCGGTTTTGCACTCTCGGCGATCGGCGAGCGTGGCAAGCCGGTGCTGGATGTACTGGAATCCGCCTCGCACATGGTGTTCAAGATCTTCTCCTACCTGATGCGCTTCGCTCCGATCGGTGCCTTCGGAGCCCTGGCGTTCACCGTAGGCCAGTACGGTATTACATCGCTGGGCTCGTTAGCCAAGTTGATCATGACGTTGTACATCGCCTGCGCGTTCTTCGTCTTTGTGGTGCTGGGGAGCATTTGCCGGGCCAATGGTTTCAGCCTCTGGAAGCTGCTGCGCTACTTCCGTGAAGAATTCCTGGTGGTGTTGGGGACTTCTTCCACTGAGCCTGTGATGCCGCGGATGCTGGAAAAGCTGCAAGCCCTGGGTTGCAAGAAAGGTGTGGTGGGGTTGGTGCTGCCAACGGGTTACTCGTTCAACCTCGACGGTACGGCGATCTACCTCTCGCTGGCAGCAGTGTTCATTGCCCAAGCCTGCAACATCGAACTGAGCATGACCCAGACCGTGACCATGCTGGCGATCATGCTCTTGTCCTCCAAGGGGGCCGCAGGTGTCACCGGCGCCGGTTTTGTCGCGCTGGCTTCGACACTCACCGTGATCCATGATATTCCCCTGGCCGGCCTCGCCCTGCTGATCGGTATCGACCGCTTCATGTCGGAAGCCCGGGCATTGACCAGTCTGGCGAGCAACGCGGTGGCTACCGTGGTGATGTCCATCTCGGAGAACGCCTGCGACCGCGAGACCTTGATGCGCACCCTGGACGGCACACCTTTGCCCGCGGTGGCCTCTACCCAAGTCCAGACGCCGGACTGGGACGGCCTGAAGGTCACGGAACACGTCTAACCGGTCACGGCTGAATTGAGCCCCCTTCAATACTTCAATTAACACCCCCCGCCAGGTACCGTTGATCGTGCCATCTGGCGGGCACGGGGTCGTGCGTCTGTGCGTCGGCCACGCTACTCATAAGAACAAGAGAACTTACCTATGCTCGCATTGCTTGGCTTGGCCATGGTGGTGGTCTTCACCGTGCTGATAATGACCAAACGGTTGTCGCCGATTGTCGCCCTTACAGTGGTGCCGATTGTGTTTGCCGTCATTGGCGGTTTTGGAGGCACTACCGGCAAGATGATGCTCGACGGCTTGAAAATGGTCGCGCCTTCGGCCGCGCTCCTGCTGTTCGCGATCTTGTTTTTTGGCTTGATGATCGACGCCGGCCTGTTTGACCCACTGATTCGCAAGATCCTCAAGCGCGTCAACGGCGATCCGATGAAAATCGCGGTCGGCACAGCGTTGCTTTCGCTGCTGGTAGCCCTGGACGGTGATGGCACCACCACCTACATGATTACCTGTGCGGCAATGCTTCCCCTGTACAAACGTATCGGGATGAATCCGATGATCCTGGCGACCATTGCCATGCTTTCTCTGAGCATCATGAGTGGCATGACCCCTTGGGGAGGGCCCGCGACCCGAGCGATCGCGGCGCTGGGCCTGGATGCCGGTGCCTACTTCGTGCCGTTGCTGCCGACCATGATCGGCGGTGCAATGTGGGTGGTCTTCACCGCCTTCCTGCTGGGCCGTGCCGAGCGCAAGCGTATCGGTAATATCCAACTGGAAAGCGGCGGCGGTGATTGCTACATCAAGGCGATTCTTGAAGATACTCCGCACAAGCGCCCGAAACTGGCCTACGTCAACCTGCTGTTGGTGATCGTGGTGATGGTCGCGCTGGTGATGGGGATAATGCATTCCGCGATCCTGTTCCTGATCGGATTCGTACTGGCGCTGATGATCAACTATCCGCAACTGGATATTCAGAAGGAACGCATCCTTGCCCATTCGGGCAACGCGATGACAGTCGTACTCCTGGTGTTTGCCGCCGGTATCTTTGCCGGGATTTTTTCCGGCACCAAGATGGTCGACTCGCTGGCGCAAACCCTGGTTGACTGGATTCCGCCGTCTTGGGGGCATCTGTTCCCACTGGTAGTGGCGATTACCAGCATGCCGCTGACCTTCGTCCTGTCCAACGATGCTTACTATTTCGGTGTGGTGCCCATCCTGGCGAATGCCGCTGCGGCGTATGGCATTGATCCGGTGGAGATCGCCCGCGCATCGATTCTCGGCCAGCCAGTACACCTGATGAGTCCGTTGGTAGCTTCAACCCTGTTGCTGGTGGGAATGGTTGATCGCGATATCGGCGACTTCCAGAAAGCCACCGTCAAATGGGCGGTGCTCACTTCCCTGGTGATTACCGCGCTAGCGCTGTTGACCGGGGCGATCAGTCTCTTCACCTGATTCCCCCAACACCACTTGCTTTTTCCTGACGCGCCTCGCCAGTGAGGCGCGCGCTGTCCTGCACTCCAAAAAAACAACAATGAGTAGCTTGTCATGACCACTTTGCACACCCAACGGGCGCTATTTCCACTTCTTTGTTTGATGCCGCTGGCCAGTGCCAGTGCGCAAGGATTTATCGATGACAGCAAGCTCAAGCTGCAATTGCGTAATGTCTATTTCAATGAAAATTTCCGCGACGAGCATGGTTTGAGTGCCAAATCGGCAAGGACGGCGAAGAGCGAGCGAACCGAGTGGGCCCAGGGATTCCTGTTGGATTACCAGTCAGGGTTTACCCCCGGCACCATCGGGTTTGGTGTGGATGCCCTTGGCCTGCTCGGGGTCAAGCTTGACTCCGGCCGGGGCCGTAGCGGCACTGGCTTGTTGCCTGTCCATGATGACGGACGTGCGGCTGACGAGTTTTCAAGCCTGGGCATGACCGCCAAGGCCCAATTGGCGAAGACCACGGTCAAATACGGCACCTTGTTACCCAAGACTCCGGTGCTGATCTACAACGATGCGCGACTATTGCCGCAAACGTTCCAGGGCACACAGATCAGTAGCGTCGACATCGACAACCTCACCCTCACCGGGGGCTACCTGGATCGATTCAAACAGCGTGATTCCACCGACAGCATGCCGATTGTGCCCGACGGTTATGGCGGTGATAAATCAGGCGACTTCAGCTACGCAGGGGCCGAGTACAAGCTGGGGAAAACCATTCGCTTGAGTTACTTCTACGGCGAGCTGGAAAATTTCTACCGTCAGAATTTTGCGGGTATCCAGCACGATCTTCCGTTGGGCGGCGGCGTGCTGACCAGTGATTTGCGCTACTTCAACAGTGTTGATACCGGTTCTGCCTACAGCGGCAAGATCGACAACAACATGCTGAGCGGGCAACTGTCCTACGCCATCTCCGGCCATACCTTCGGTGGCGGATACCAGACCCTGAGTGGTGATGCTGGTTTGCCCTTTATCAGTGGCGCTACGGTTTACTCGTTCAGCAACGCCGGGATAGGCAAGTTCGTCGAGGAAGATGAAAAAACCTGGATGCTCAATTACGGCTATAACTTTGCTGCCGTTGGTGTGCCGGGCCTGACGTTCTCCACCCGCTATTTAAGCGGCAATGACGGTAAATCCAACACCACGGTAAAAGAGTGGGAACGTGATGCCGAACTGGCTTACGTCGTACAGCAAGGCACCTTCAAAGGCCTGGGTGTGCGGTTGCGTAACTACGTTTACCGCTCGGATTATTCCCGTGGCCGAGACAGCAACCGGGTCTACTTTACCTACGACATCGTTCTTTGGTGATCCCCTGATCGCGGCCTCGCGCACCCGTGATGTTGTTTGCTCTGGTTTTAGGTTTGGGCACCGTGGAGCAGGGCTCTGGAAAGGATAGGTAGGTTGTTGGCCTGCATTGAGACGAAGAGGACTCAATGCAGGCCAGGGCGCGATATCTATTCAGCGCAAAGCCCTGAATTCCGCCGAAACCTATCTTTGATCAAGCGTTGACTGGCACTGCTTTTTGCCTGCGATACAGGATCGTCGTCGCTGTGAACCCACACACCGCAGCAAACATCAGCCAGTAGGCGGGCGACGCCTTGTCTCCTGTTGCCTGTACCAGGATTGTTGAGATGGCGGGTGTAAAACCGCCAAACACAGCCGTTGCCAAACTGAATGCCAGTGAAAATCCTACGACTCGTACGTTCTGCGGCATTACCTCGGTCAATGCCGCAACCATCGCGCCGTTGTAAATGCCAAAGAAAAAAGAGAAGTACAGCAGCACGGCGAGCAGTCGTTCGAAGCTTGCCGCCGCGGCCAGCCAATGCATGGCGGGATAGGCGGTGAAGATGCACAGCAAGCTGACCGCCAGCAACAAGGGGCGGCGACCAATGCGATCAGAGATCGTACCGCCGATGGGTAGCCAGATGAAGTTGCTCAGGCCGACGAAGAGCGTGACCACCAGACTGTCGCTGGTGCTCAGGTTCAGTACAGACCGGCCAAAAGTCGGGGTGTAGACGGTAATGAGATAGAACGTGGTGGTGGTCATCGACGCTAACAGACCACCAGCCAGTACCGTGCGCCAGTTGTCGCGCATCGAGCGAAAGACTTCACTGGCACTTGGGTGATGGCTGCGCGCTTTGAAAGCATCGGTTTCCTGAAGCGAGCGGCGAATGATGAAGATGAACGGGATAATCAGGCAACCAATGAAGAATGGGATACGCCAGCCCCAGGCTGCAACGTCCGCAGCGTCCATGGACGCGTTAATCGCATAACCCAACGAAGCCGCAAGAATGATTGCCACTTGTTGGCTGGCCGACTGCCAACTGGTAAAGAAACCCCGGCGTCCGGGCGTGGCGATTTCAGCCAGGTACACGGAAACACCCCCCATTTCCGCACCCGCGGAGAATCCCTGCAACAGTCGCCCGAGCAACACCAATATCGGCGCTGCGATGCCTATGCTGGCGTAGCCGGGTACCAAGGCGATCAATACTGTTCCGGCAGCCATGATCGACAGCGTCACGATCAGTCCCTTGCGCCGTCCCACCTTGTCGATGTACGCCCCCAGCACGATAGCGCCCAACGGACGCATCAGGAATCCCGAGCCGAATACGGCGAAGGTCATCATCAGCGAAGCAAACTCGCTGGTGGCAGGGAAGAAAGTCTGCGAGATGTAGGTCGCGTAGAACCCGAACAGAAAGAAGTCGAACTGTTCGAGAAAATTGCCGCTGGTGACACGCAGGATGGCGCCCAGTTTCGACCCCTTGGATCGGGTGTCTTGAGTTGTTGTTTTCATCATGGCTACCGTGGTGATCAATATTGTTTTTGGAATGGATGGCTCAACGATCAGTCGCTTCCAGCGTTGATCGGGTTCGGTTGGCGTTTTTCGATGGAGTATTTGAGCAGCGCGGCGCTGCGGAAAATGCCATGGGCGAATTTGCTGTAGGGCATGGTCAGGAAAAACGCCATGACCAGGCCGAGATGGATCGCCAGCAGCAGGCCCAGGGCAGTGGTGTCGCGAAACGCGAGAAGTGCGAGGCCGCTGGCGCTAACTAGAAACAGCAGCGCGATAAAGCCGCGATCCATGGGTTTCTGATTCTCGTCGCCGTGCTCGGGGTGGCGACGCAGGTTAAGCCACAACAGGCCTGCGGGGCCGATCAGCAGGCCGAGTCCACCGGTGATACCCAGCATTACCGGCAAGCTCAGGACGGGGTAGGGCGCCGACCAGTCCAACAGGAAATGGTAGAGCGTGGCGACACCCGTGGCGGCGAAGCACAGCATGAAGCCGTAGAAGGTGAAGTGGTGGAAGCGCCGCCGCCACTGGGTGAATTGATCATCGGCGTTATTGCAGCCCTCGCCATGACCCCCGTCCAGGTATTTGAGTTGGGCGACGTTGGCCGTGGCCTCCAGCGCAGCGGCTGTCTTTTCCTGGCGGGGCGCATCCGCCGGTGAAACGTTGCGCCAGAAGCGTCGCACGCCAATCGTCAAAGCCAGTACCGCGAAGCCGAAGACCGCACCGAACATCAGTGCCAGGGTGTTATGCGGGAAGATCCCGTAGAAATTTCCCCCGGGCATTGCGGTAAACAGATTGCCCATCGCCAACAACGTGAGGCAGAGAAACAGCGCGAGCCCTGCACCGGATGCCAGCGCCAAAGTCAGTCCGTTGCGCCGGTACAACTTGCCCATCACCTGTGGCCAGGCGTACTCGGCGTAAGTGTCGAGGCGGACCTTGGCCATGGCCTTGGGCACATTGATTTCGAACTCGTGAGGGGCGGCGTACTGACAGGCATGCAGGCACGCACCGCAGTTATGGCAAAGGTTCGCCAGGTAATGGATATCGGCCTGAGAAAACTCCAGACGCCTTGTCATGGCCGGGAATACAGCGCAGAAGCCCTCGCAATAACGACAGGCATTGCAAACGGTCATTTGTCGCTGGACTTCGCTTTCTTCAAGGTTGAGTACCGGTATCAATTGACCCGGTGCCTGGGGATCAAACAGCTGCATGTTGGGGCTCCGTGGATGAAGAGGTAAGGAAGCCGGCCGCAGCCGCGGCTTGCACACCGGCGATGCGACCGAATGCGGTACCGATGGCCATGCCGATGCCGGCGGTATAGCCCTTGCCCAATACGTTGCCCGCCATCATTTCTCCTGCAACAAACAGGTTGGGGCTAGGCTTGTCGTTGAAGTGAACGGCGGCGGTTTCGTCGGTAGCGAGACCTAAATAGGTGAATGTCACGCCGGGCTTGAGTGGGTAGGCGCAGAACGGTGGCTTTACCAGCGGGCGGGCCCAATGGGTTTTGGCGGGCGCCAAACCCTCGGTGTGGCAATCGTCCAGTGCGGTGTGGTCGAACGTGCCGACGCGGCAGGCCGCGTTGTATTGCTCGATGGTTTTGACGAATTGGGTAACGGGAAGCTTCAACTGGCGGGCCAGATCTTCCAACGAGTTGGCTTTAGTGCCCGGAAACACAGGCGGCATGAACCGGCCGAGGGCTTGTTGGTCGATGATCGAGTAAGCCTGTTGGCCGGGTTGACCCGCGACCAGGCGCCCCCAGATCGCATACCGCTTGGGCCAGAAGTCTTCGCCCTCGTCATAGAAGCGTTCACCGTCGCGATTAACCACCACGCCCAGCGACACGCAATCGATACGGGTACAGATACCTCCGTCATACAGGGGGGCGCGGGCGTCGATGGCCACCATGTGCGCTTGCGTCGGGTCACCAATGAAATCGGCGCCAAGGGCCTGCATGCGCCGAAGCAGTACGCCGGTATTGAAACGCGTCCCGCGAATCAGAAAGTTGTCTGAAGGCCATTCTCCGCGCTCGTTTTGACCCCAGGCTTCGCGCAGCCATTCGCGGTTGGATTCGAATCCGCCAGCGGCCAGAACGCAGGTCTTGGCCTGGATACGCTCGGCGGGAAAACGCTGACCATCGACCTCACGTTCACCGATGTACGCCGCGACGAACTCTCCACCCTTCAACTCAATGTCAGTGACTTGTGCGTTGTAGCGGATCTTGACGCCCAGCTGCTCGGCGCTGCGGAAGTAGGCGTTAACCAACGCTTTGCCGCCGCCCATGAAAAACGCATTGGTGCGCGCAACATGTAGGGCACCAGACAACGACGGCTGAAAATGCACACCATGGGAGCGCATCCAGTCACGGCAGTTTGACGAGGCGCGGATGACAATACGAGCAAGCTTTTCGTTGGTAATCCCACCGGTGACTTTCAGCAGATCCTGCCAATACTCTTCTTCGGGATAGGCATCGACCAGTACATCTTGCGGCGCGTCGTGCATGCAGCGCAGGTTTCGGGTGTGTTGCGAGTTGCCGCCGCGCCAGATTTTTGGTGCACCTTCCAGCAACATGACGCTAGCGCCGGCCTCTCGAGCCATCAACGCTGCACACAAGGCAGCATTGCCACCGCCAATTACTAATACGTCGATCATCATCACTCCTCAATCGCAAGGAGGCATGAACGAAGTGCTCCTCGCGAGTGGGGAGAAGGTAGAGCTGTCAGCTTATTGTCGAAAGGCGCGAAATGAGTTGGGGTGTTTAGTTTTCGTAAAGGCTTTGCCGGTTGGCGCTCACCGTAAAGCCGGGGTAGGGGGCATAGAGATCATGGCGCGACGTCTTCGATCCACGAAGCGCCCGGCCACTGATGATCAATCACCAACTGTCGCGCGACATCAGTGATGACCAGCCGCGCCGCCAGGGCTGCGGGAGCCAGTTCATCATCAGGCAGTGTCGCCAACAGGTTTCGTCGACCCACGTGAGCATCGGAAATTTCCACCACGGAAAGTCCCGACTCGCCTTTAAGCGCCGCCGCCGCTCCGGGCTGGATGGTGGCGGCATGACCTGCGCGTACGGCGTTCATCAATACGGCAAGACCATCCACTTCCATGATGATGTTGGGCGCCAATCCCGAACGTTCAAACGCAACCATCAGCGTAGAACGCAAACCGTGTTGCACACTCGGCATCACCAGTGGAAGTTGACCCAGATCCGCCAGTTGCACGCTGGTTCCTTGGGGGGCGTGGAGCAGGTGAGGTGAGCTGATGACAAATAGTTTCTCGTCGAGCAGCGGCGTCACGCTCCAGCGCTTACCCCCTTCGAGTTGAAACAGAATGGCCAGGTCGATCTGGCGAGCATTGAGTTGCGTGGCCAAATGCCCGGACAGCATCTCGACCAGGTGCAATTGAATATCCGGGTAGCGCTCTCGCATCGCGTTGATCAATGGCAGGGCGAGAACAGTGGCAGTCGTGGGCGCCATTCCGACGGTGACATACCCACTCATTCGCCCACGGTGAGCCGCCATGATCGCATTGTCGGCCTGCCGCAAACACAGCTGGGCATGGTGCAGGAACGCCATACCGGAGCTGGTCGGTGTGACGCCAGTGGTGGTGCGATTAAGGAGGCGGGTTGACAGTTCACTTTCAAGTTTCGCGATCTGTTGGCTAAGGGCTGATACGCCCACGTCCAGTTCAAGCGCTGCGCGTCCCAGGCTGCCGTGTTCGAGGATTTTTACGAAATAACGCAGTTGTCTTAATTCCAAGCGTTGCTGCTCCACGTCAAATCGATGTTGGAATGCCTTCCGATCACCGTGGTGACCACCAAGCTGCAATACAATATAGGAGAGCGACTGAAGATGATTTCTAGATTTGTTGTTGTCCCGCTATCCCAACAAGTGAACGGATGCTGGCCCAACGCGATTTTGTGCCCGAAGGCTCGGCTACGGCCAAAGCCTTGGATTACAGTCTTGCAGGTGTAGCTGCGAGTTTGGTCACAGTTGCAGGCGACGTCGCTACAGAGGTTAATGGCGTCGTGCCAAGGGCAAAGATGCTTCCAGTAAGAGGCGCGGCGCTGCTGGGGTGGGCGGGGTTTACGAAGTTGCGATTGATTTAAGCGTTGCGCAGATTCAGCGTGGCGCTGGCGCCCTCGATAAAACCGCTGTTTTCATCGGCCTGGACAACGGCGATTTGTCCCGCACCCAGCGCCAGGGCCAGGCTTATCAAAGAGCGTCGTACGGGCACGCCTGGCGCAGCCAGGGCTGACAGCTTATGAGTGTCTGATGGACTACTGGCAAGGGTGACAAGACCGCTGCATTTTGACCGGACATGGCGACGAGTGCCTCGTTGTAAAGTTGAGCGCCGAAGTGGCTGATCTTTCGGAGTCTATGCGTCTCACTTTGCGTGATGGGGCAGAAAAAATTGTTTCGAGAGTCACCACCGGCATCGAGCAGGGGGAAGTTGAAAAATGCCTGCCTGCCTAACGACGACGCACGCTACGTGGCTGAGACGCGATACCAACTTTGGTTGGGTGCAAGTTTGCTCAATAAGTTACAACATACGGGGCAATCCTTCCGCACGTCGATGGCCACGACTAAACGGCTTTTGGGCGCTTGAGCTCAGTATTTGTTCAGCTTTAAACCGTCAGGTTTGATCCGCTATAAGACGGATCCATGACCGTGGGTGTTCAACGTCGACGATCAAGGCCGTGCGGTATCCAGGTGAGCAGAAAAGGAGATGGGGCAATCCGAGTAATACTGTGAGCAAACAGATTATGCGCAAAAGACTCAGCGTATTGATCGCCTCGATTTATGAAAAATCAGGGCATCTATTCCTGGTCAATGTTCTGAGGCGGCCATGTGACGTTTGGCAGCGTTTCATATGCGGGCTTTGCAAACAGATAGCCTTGATAGTAGTTAATGCCCATGGCTAGTAACTGCTGTAGTTCAGCATTGGTCTCTACGCCCTCTGCAATCACTTCAATATTGAGCGCTTTGCATACACCGAGAATGCCTTGGACGATTGCCTGTCGCACCGGGTCAGTGCATATGCTACGTACCAAGGTCATGTCCAGTTTGATGATGTCGGGTTGAAACTCTGCCAGCAAATTGAGCCCCGCGTACCCAGCGCCAAAATCATCTATCGCTGTCTTGAAGCCTTTAAGACGATATTCTCGAATGATACTTTTTAGATGTTCCTTATCCACCAGCTCTTCGTTTTCGGTGATCTCAAAAATCAGTCTTTCGGTGGGAAATCCAAATCTGCGTGCGGCTTCAAGTGTTGCGCGAATGCACGTGGCTGCTTGATATACCGCATTGGGTAAGAAATTGATGCTGACAAAGCAGGGTATTTGTAAGCGTGAAGCAAGCTCCACAGCCTTGACTCGACATGTTTGGTCAAAGGCATAACGGTTCTGTTCGTTCACCTTTCCAAGAATGGCAGCGGCACCACTGCCATCGCAACCACGTACCAAAGCCTCGTAGGCAAAAATACTGTTGTCGCGCAGATCTACGATTGGCTGGAACGCCATACTGAACTCAAAACCCAGTTCTTTGCCATCCCTGCAGGCCCTACAAGTAGGGACTGGTTGTGATTTTTCGTTCATTCAAAACCTATTTTTCAATTACGCATCAACGTGTCGGTCAAATCAGGATTTTGTTCAAGCCGCAAGGCTGAATCATCTAGCTAATGTCGACGAGAAATTGCTGATCGCGTGTACGACTTGGCGAGCACTATCCTGAATATCCATAATCACTTGACCAGCCTCTCCGGCTAATTTGACTCCTTGTTCCGCCTTGTCTTTACTCGCCTCCATCCTCGCTACTGCCCCCTGGGCCAATAAACGATTGTGCTGCACCACTTCGACAATTTTGATGGTGGCCTGGCTTGTGCGCGAAGCCAGATTGCGCACTTCGTCAGCGACCACCGCAAAACCTCGACCCTGCTCTCCGGCACGAGCCGCTTCGATGGCGGCGTTTAACGCAAGAAGATTCGTTTGTTCGGCGATGCCACGGATGGTCTGCACGATGCTGCTGATGACTTCCGACTGCTGACTGACATCATTGATACCTTCGGCTGCGTGATTCAATTCGCCAGCCAGGCTTTGCATGACATCCACGGTCTCCTGCACCACCCGGGCGCCTTCCTGTGCTGTATTGTCGGTTTTCAGTGAAGTCTCATAGGCCATGCGTGCTGCTCGTGACTCAGTTTCCTGCTGGAGAACCTGAGCAGTAATATCGCTCGCAAACTTAACTACTTTGTAAAGGCTGCCGTTGGCGTCGAACACTGGATTATAAGTCGCACGTAACCAGACCGTTTGTCCCTGTTGGTTGAGGCGCTTGAAGTTACCGGAGAAAAATTCGCCTTTATTCAGGTGCTCCCAGAACTGGCGATACTCGTTGGATTCACTTTCGCTACGTTCACAGAACAGACGATGGTGCTTTCCAACAATCTCATCGAGGCGGTAACCCATCACTGCAAGGAAGTTCTCGTTGGCGCTGATGACATCTCCCTGCCGGTTGAACTCAATGGTTGCCATGGAACGGTTAATCGCGTTGATTTGACTTTCCTGCTCTTGTTCCTTCTGCACCCGTGCAGTGACATCAGTAGCAATCTTGACGACCTTGATCACCCGCCCAGAGGCTTCGCGAACAGGGTTGTAGCTGGCCTCCAGCCAAATCTCATGCCCCTTTTTGTCCAGGCGCAGGAAGCGGTTGTTTATCGACTCACCATTACTCAGGCGTGACCAAAAACCTTGATAAGCGACGCTGTTTGCGTAGGTCGGTGTGCAAAATATGCGGTGATGCCGGGAGTGAACTTCCTCAAGGCGATAGCCCATTACGCTGAGGAAATTGTGATTGGCGCCGAGGATCGTGCCATCAGGTTGGAACTCAATCAGAGCCATGGAACCACCTAATGCTGCGAGGGTGGCTTCGCAGTCAGCGAAACGCTGCTTACTGATGGCCAGTTCTTTTTTGATTTTCGAGTTGAACATACGTACCTCAGTGGCTATGGACTGCATGGCGCTTTCATTAAGCCGACACAAACCTATACAGCGCAGTGGCAATTGTACAAGAAAATTCGAGATTGAGCACGAGAGAAGCATGTTGAACGCGGGTAATGCGCTGAGCGGGCAGGGGACTGAGCGCCGAAAATTAACTATAGCTCCCAGGCGCAGGTTCAAACCGATCACAGCGGACGCTAATAAACAAGGGTTGGGGCTCATTGTCCCCTCTGCGCAGGTCATTAATGTATAGAGCTCAGAACGGGCATCCATCAACAAAGGAAGGCGTCACCCACTGCTGATCAGTCTTGTGCGAATGACAGCGTCTTGTATAGGTTTGCATCAAGTACGCATAGGTACACACTGATGATGGACGCTATGCTTTGCACCTTGAAGTCCGCCGCATTCCCTTGTCTGGCATGGCCAATCGGGTCGAGTTATCAGCGGCCTGCAATTTATGGTCAAGGATCAGAAAGGCGCTGTCACCGGCATCACCCCTGTAACGTGAACCAAGCCTAAGGCATGAACGTGGTCATCGCTGAAGGTTTTGATGCCGAAAAGTTAAGCGACAGTGCCGCCCTTTTGAGTAGGGGCGGCTGTCTTCTCCTTCGAACGGTATCATTTAGTAACGCTTAACGATCAATTTCCTCGGTATGTGGAGAAACCGTAAGGGCTCAGAAGCAACGGGATGTGATAGTGAGGAACGGTACCGTCCACCTCAAAAATGACGGGTACCTCCGGAAAGAAGCTGGATGTTTTGTGCGACTTGAACCACTCGCCAGTCTTGAAGGTGACACGGTACGTACCTTTCTCCAGACCCCGACCTTCCGGATACAGCCCGGTAATACGACCTTGCTCATTGGTTGCCGCGCTGTTGAGCAAGTCCCAGTTTTTCCCGTCCTGTTTTTCCAATGTGACATTGACTCCAGGGGAGGGCAGGCCATCCTGCAAGTTGAGTACATGCACGCTCAATGGATTTGTTGCCGCTGATGCAAGGGCTGAAAGGGCACTCAATACAGCGCCAGCGAAGAAACTTTTCAAAACAGTCATGGTGATGTCCTTAATTTTTAACGGCAGGTAAAACTTTGTTGATAGCAACCTCTGCACAACCTTCATCGTTTGCAGCGCCCCCTGCACCGGCCACTCCGATGGCGCCAATGACCTGGCCATCGAATTTCAATGGCACGCCTCCGCCCAGCAGCAACAACTCATCAAGGGTGTTGAGGTTTTCAGCGTCCGGATTCGCGCGAGCGCGTTCAGCTAACAAACGCGTCGATGTCTTGGTCGAGAGGGCGGTATAGGCTTTGCGTTGCGCGGCTAACGTGTTGTGCGGGCCGACATTGTCATCGCGTTGCACGGCAACCAGATTGCCCCCTCGGTCAACAACGGCGGCAACGGCTGTGCGGCCATCGGCGTGACAGGCCGTCAGCGCGGCATTTAGCAAATCGTTGGCCATTGCAAGTGACACGTCCTTGCGCTGCGCAACTTGATCCGGGGCTGCAACGGCGAATGCAGAGCTCATTGCGAGTGGGATCAGCAATGAAGTCGATAGGCTTTTACGCATGCTGTTTCCTTGGTGGGTTGAGTCTGTCTGAGTCATTGCCAGACATCATGAACAGCGCCCCCCGTCAGAATGATTGCCTGCGGATTACGAATATGTAATGTGAGAAATCAGCGAAGCGGGCTAGCCTGTGCGCCAGTCCTGGAGGAAAAAATGCGTATCCTGGTGGTTGAAGATGAAACGAAAATGGCGGATTACCTGCGCAAAGCCCTGACTGAGTCGGGCTATGTCGTAGAGATCGCCCTTGACGGGCTGGATGGCCAGCATTTGGCGCAGGAGAGTGAGTGCGATCTGATCATTCTGGATGTCATGCTGCCGGGGTTGGATGGCTGGCAATTGCTGCAAATCATCCGCCGTAAGTGGCAGACCCCGGTGCTGTTTCTCACCGCACGTGATTCGGTTGATGATCGGGTCAAAGGGCTGGAGTTGGGGGCCGATGATTATCTGGTGAAACCCTTTTCCTATGCCGAGTTGTTGGCACGTGTGCGCACGTTGTTGCGCCGTGGCCCGCCTCGCGAGGTGGAGCATTTTGTGGCTGGCGACCTGAGCCTGGATTTGTTGCGACGCAAGGTAACGCGCAACGGAGAGCGCCTCACCCTGACCAACAAGGAATTCGCCCTGCTGCATCTTCTGCTCAGTCGTGAAGGGGAGGTGCTATCGCGTTCGTTGATTGCCTCACAGATCTGGCAAATGAACTTTGACAGTGACACCAATGTGGTGGATGTCGCGATTCGTCGCCTGCGGGCCAAGGTCGACGATCCATACTCGCTCAAGTTGATACACACAGTGCGTGGTATCGGTTACATGCTTGAGGTGCAATCTTGACTCTTTTTCCGCGCACCCTGAGCCTGCGCCTGGCGATCATGTTCGCATTGGTCAGCGCACTGTTACTGGGCTCCATTGGTTTTTATCTTTATCAATCGTTACAGCGAGAGATTGCGTGGCGCGACGACCAGGCCCTGCTGGGACGCCTGGAGCGAATGCAAGCATTGATCAGCGATAGCGACAGCATCGAGCAACTGCGAGGTCGGCCCAAGCTTTACGAAAACATGCTGGGCAATCGCGACAGTCTGCTATGGATTGTCGATGACACCGGCAAGGTGTTGATCGAAATCAACCCGGTGGGTATGACTTTTCCAAAGTTGCCGGCTGCCCCCCAGGCGCGCCTTGTTGAGGATCACTCTTCCGAGCCTGTGCGGCTTGCCTGGCAGGATGTCATGCAGGGTGATCGCGGCTTGACCCTGATCGCTGGCAAGTTGTTGGGTGAGCGCGAGCAGATGCTGGGGGTTTACCGACTCAGGCTTTGGTTGGCCATGTCAGTCGGAGCGCTATTGGCTTTTGCATTCGGTTGGTGGGTTAGTCAACGAGGCCTGCACCCTGTGCGCCTGCTGGCCAAGCGCGCTGCCGGAATCGATGTGCAGCATCTGCATCTGCGGCTGGATGAGTTCAGTGAGCTGAATGAGCTCAAACCGCTGTGTAATGCCCTCAACCAGATGCTTGCACGCCTTGAGGACGGATTCGCCCAGCTTTCACGTTTCTCCGAAGACCTCGCCCATGAGATGCGAACCCCACTAGGCAACCTGATGGGACATACCCAACAAACCCTGAGGCGCAGTCGTTCTATAGAGGACTATCAGAACCTGCTGGTTTCCAATCAGGAAGAGTATGAAAGGCTGGCCCGCATGATCGACAGCATGCTGTTTCTCGCTCGCACCGAGCAGCCAAACGCTTGCGTAAAATTCGAGCAAATCAACCTGCACGATCTGATCGAGCAGCTCTGTGAGTATTTCGAAGGGGTAGCGCAAGAACGAGATGTACAGCTGATAAACCAGGCCCAGGATCAATTGCTGGGGGATCCAGGCTTGATCCGTCGAGCACTGGCTAACTTGCTGGCGAATGCGCTGCGCTATGCAACTCCTACCTCTGCAGTGACGATCTGCAGCAGGGTTTTGGAGCACCGTCTCAACATCACGGTGCACAACCACGGCGAGCCGATTGCGGCAGAACATCTTCCACGATTGTTTGAGCGCTTTTACCGGTGTGACCCATCACGCAATCAACCCGACGATTCAGGTGGTCTGGGATTGGCCATCGTTCGTTCGATTATGCAACTGCATGGCGGTGGTATAACCGTTGATAGCAGTGACGCAGGTACGAGCTTTCACTTGGAGTTTCCCCTTATAAACGCCTGAGCTCAAACCGAAGGTATTGCACACGACACAGCGAATGATGGCAAATTGCCCTATAGTGAGTCTCGTTGCAGTGGTGACCATCGAGGAAGCAGCAAATGGAGCTCGAAAATTTTTCTTTCGAGCACATGCGAAAGGGGGAGTCGCAGTGCAGAGCACAAATCGTATCGGATCTGATTCCTTGGGAATTTTTTTCAATGCTCAGCGACCTTTAAATCGGCATTTATCGTTCGTTCACCCGCGATCTCTTTTAGCTTCAACGGTGCTTGCCAAGGCTCGGCTCTCACTCTGCGCCTTGGAAAAGTTAAAGTGATGCTTACCAGGCGGCGCCGCTCCCTGGCAGGTTTCATTATCCTCGCTGTCGGATTGGTCGGTTTTTCAGCTCTGTTACTGCTGAAGTCTGAGACTGAGCGTAGAGAAAAGCGTTTCTCGGAATACGTGCAAAATATTTCAGGTATCGTGCGAAATCAGCTTGATACTAATGAGGCTGTGCTGGCGGGTTTCTCGGCATTTCTTCAGGCCGTCGATCAGAGCGATACGGAAGCTGCGGCCCGGTATGCAGCTGTCGTTTTAGCCGCTTACCCTCATATTTATATGCTTGAGGCGGCGCGGGCGGTACCCATCGCCGAACAGGCGGCTTTTGAAGATCTGTTGCGCCGTACTTGGCGTCCAGACTTTCAACTCAAGGATTTTCCGAGTCTCACTCACCAACCTGCGCAACATCAGGTCTATCTCAATGAGACTTGGCCTGTGTTGTTCATGTACCCCTTACTCCCTGAATCGAGTTCGATCTATGGCGTCAAGCTAGAAACCGTCGCCTATCTCTCCTATGCGTTGGCTCGAACACACAATAATCAGAAGCCGGTCGTATCGCCTGTTTTCTCAATGTATGAGGGCGGTGACGCTTACATTCTGATGCAGTCAGTCATTCGTCCTGAACAGGATCGAGAGAACACTCGCCCCAATTTCTTTGGCAGCACGATGGTGTCTTTGCTTTTGATCAAAACGGATTCGCTAAAGGATGCTGTGAGTTATGCGAACGTGGATCCCCTGGTTCGCGTCAGTGCGGCCCTGAAAACCGCTGCAGGATCTGAAAGCAATGTTTTTTCAACGCAGACCGAGCAAGCCTGTATCTTGGATCGCTTCCTATTACCGGCGCTATTTGACCGGGTCGAGATCAGGAGTGTTTCGCAACCGATGACCTTGTTGTTTGAGCGTCAGTTGCGATTGGAGGATATTCTGACAGCGCAAACATTGATCATCCTTGCGGTTCTCGCGGGGGCGTTCGTGCTTGTGCCTGTGGTGTTGACTCGGCATTTCAAAGCGATCGAAAGAGCAGAGGTTGAACACGAACGCTCGGTTTATCTCGCAACTCATGACGTGCTCACCCAATTGCCTAATCGCTACCTTTTCGCCGATCGCTTTGAACAGGCCTCCGCCGATTGGAAAGTGAACGGGGTTCCGTTTGCCGTGCTGTTGATCGACCTGGATCACTTCAAGGATATCAACGATAAGTACGGCCATGAGGTCGGCGATCAGGTTCTCCGAGCGGTCGCAAATCGCATGCTTCAAGCCACTCGCTCGTGTGACACCATCGCACGCTACGGCGGGGATGAGTTCGTGATTCTGGTTACAGGCATTACCCACCCCGAGAGTGCGGAACTGAAGGCGGCGAGAGTGCTCGAAACCATCGAGCAGACAGTCGTGACCAGTGCGGGAGAGCTTTCAATATCGTGCAGTATTGGTGTCTCGCTCTGTCCTATCCATGGCAATAGTCTCGATACATTGCTTAAGGCAGCGGATCAGGCCATGTATGGCGTTAAACAACTGGGGCGAAGAGGAGTCGCGATGACTGAGTCCCCGCAAGCTTGAGATGCTAATAGGATGTTCAGGCTCATTTAATCGCTAAGTTCGGCAACAAAAAAAGCCAGGGAGCCAGGCTCTATTAAAGGTTCTCTGGATGCAGATATCATTTTTGCATATCGGCATTCCGACTTCTGATGCGGCCTTCCAGAATGAAATAACTTGCAACTCTTGTGTGATTGAGAAACCGCACGCGTCTCTCTAGATTTGATGTCGCAATGCCGGGCCCCTCTGACAGCTACCCGCTGCCATGTCGGAGTTGCAGTTTGTACAACTTCGACACTTAGAGGAGGGGCTCATGACTGCCCTAGAACCGTTCTTCCTGGCCGAGTTCCTCGGCACCGCCACTTGGTTGTGGCTAGTCTTTATCAGCATCGTGATAGGCCTGTTGGTCTTCGACCTCGGGGTTCTCCACCGTGAGCAGCGAGAAATCGGCGTTACTGAAAGTCTGCTGCTGTCTGCTGGCTATATCACGGCTGGCTTGCTGTTTGGCCTCTGGGTCTGGCAGGTCAAGGGGGTTGACGCCGGGATGGATTTCTACACCGGTTTTCTGATCGAGAAATCGTTGTCGATGGACAACGTGTTCCTGATGGCGATGATCTTCAGCTTCCTCTCTATCCCGCGCAGGTATCAGCACGAGGTGCTGTTCTGGGGCATTCTCGGTGTCATCGTGATGCGCGCGATCATGATTGGCCTGGGGGCGGCGCTGATCGCCGAGTTCAGCTGGATTCTCTATGTGTTCGGCATCTTCCTGCTGTTAACTGGAGTGAAGATGCTGTTCAGCAAGGTCGATGCCCATCCAAACCTTAGCGAAAACCTGCTGGTGAAGTTCCTGCGCAAACACATGCGGGTGACCGAGCAACTGCATGAAGGGCGCTTCTTTGTCCGTCAGGCAGATGCCAGCGGCAAGTCCGTGGTCTGGGCGACGCCGTTGTTCTTGGCCTTGGTGCTGATCGAGTGTGCCGACCTGGTGTTCGCCGTGGACAGTGTGCCGGCGATCTTCGCCATCACCCAAGACCCCTTCATCGTCTACACCTCGAACATCTTCGCCATCCTTGGCCTGCGTGCGTTGTATTTCGCCCTGGCGGCGATGATTCACCGCTTCGCCTACCTAAAGTACGCGCTGGCACTGGTGCTGGTGTTTATCGGAGGCAAGATCTTCCTGGTCGGCATCATCGGCAAGATTCCGGCGGTTATTTCCCTGAGCGTGACCCTGGTGCTGCTGCTGGGCGGTGTGCTGCTGTCGCTGTGGAAAACCCGCGTCCAGGCCTCTGCTGGCACGCAGGAGTAAATCCAAAAAGGTGGTGGCCCCGGTCGGCTACCTCCTAGCGAATTGGCGACTCTGAGAAATGGGGTAGTGATGAACAAGACGCTGCAAAGGATACCAAAGGGGCTATTACTGCTGCCGGCGCAGTCGAATTAGTTTTGGCCAAGGTCAGTTATCCCACCACGAGGCGTGTTTGCCTGCGATAAAAGGCGTGAATTGCCCATACCACCCCGACCAATAGCAACCCTGTCCCAAGCGCTTCCATAGGAGAGGGCCAGCGTTGGTTGATCAGCAGGCCCATCGTAGTTGCATAAATGGTTCCGCTGGCGATCAATTGCCCGCTGAGCGCCAAAGGTAGACGTCGAGTTGCAATTGACCACGCCCAGGCACCCGCAAGGGTAGCCCCTAACCCCTGAATCAACCCACAGACTAATAGCGCTTGAGTACCTGCTAACCCGCTCGGATGGCTAGCGAAGTGGGACAGGTTCAAGTGCAGACCAACGGGTATGAACGCCAGTATCTCGACGCTGCACATGAAGATCAGCATGGCTGACCACAACATGGGCGACATGCTTGGGCGCTGAGCCAAAGCACTTTCATTTAACAATCCAAAGCCCGTCCAAAATCCAATTGCCATTAACGATGCGAGCAGCCCCAGCAGTATCGAATGGGTCGGGAGCACCACCTTTGCGGCGCTAAAATCAAACACGCTCAAGTTGACCAAACTTATGCCCAATGCGGCCACCAGCAGCGGCCCGGCAATGGCGCGCCAGGGCACGCTGGAGCTTCGCATGTTGCCGGCGATCGCTAGCACAATCGGTACTGACCCCATCATTACCGGAGGAATCACCGGCCCAGCTGCCAAGACCGCAGTGGTGATCAGGAAGAAGTAGCCGATGTATCCCAAGAAGCCCAGCAGTGCTGCACAGGCCCAGTCGGTGAGTCGCAATTGCCTCACTTCGCTACGGTAAACAAACAGCACAAGCAGACTACCTAAACCGGCAAAGGCATAGCTCACCACAGCCAGATCAAAAAGGCTGTAATCGCCGACCAACCCCGGAAAGATGTAGAGAAGTGACCAGGAAAAAGTGGCGGCAATGGCCGCTATTAAACCTAGGGTCATACGCTCTGCTCCTTCTGGCACAGCTTCCGGATCCAGCAATGAGCTACGTGCCGGGCAGTGTCGAATACCCGCACATCCTGGCCCATGGCGCCGCTGACAAAACTACCCTCCAGCAAGATAAAGAGCCCCTCAGCAACTGCGTCAGGGTCGCTTGTACCGGCGCTCACAGCCAAGTCAGTAAGTTTTTCGCGTATCCCTTGCTTATGCCTGCTCACTGCCAAATGCACAGGGTGGCTAAACTTGGGGAATTCAGCCGCACTGTTGACGAACAGGCACCCGCGCTCGCTATCTTGCAAAAGAAAGCGTTGATACAAATCGAAAAAAGCGAGCATGCCACTGACCGGGTCAGGATGCCCTGCCAAGGTGCGCGCTACCTCTTCACGCCAGCGTCGGTCACGCTCCTCAAGGCAAGCCACTATCAGCGCATCTTTGGAGGGGAAATGGTTGTAGAGCGTCATCTTGGTAACGCCCGCCATCGCGGCGATGGCCATCACACCAGTAATGTTTATACCTTGTGACAGAAATAGCTTCAGCGCTGAGTCAATCAAGCGCTCGCGGGTATTGTCCAATTTAAGGCACTCCGGCATAGGGACGGAATTGACTATACTGACCGGTAAGATCTGGATGTACCCAAATACGACCTGAATCATGGCCGCTACGACACAAGCCACAGCATGCTAAGGCGGCAGTAAATCGTAGGTTTGGCCAATCAGGACGTTCGCTACGCTAGCTAAACGCACCCTGCACCCGAGTGGTTAACGCATACGCTCTTGCCTCTGGTATGTGACGGGAACCGATCCACTGGGTAAGGATGTGCATTTATGGGGCTAGTTGTAGAGGTCGGCAAAGCGCCAATAACATCATCTTTGAAGCCGATTACGCTTGCAGCGACGTTTGAGGGCTTGCCTATTACATCGGATAAATCACTGAAGCTGAAACAAGCCCGTTTTCTGGCAATTTAGCGCCACGATGCTATCTTTTAACATCTATCAACCGAAATGGAGGTCGTCCTCAAGAAACCGATCGCTTCGAAGCAATAGGTAAGTTTGGACGGCAATACACGATTGTTGAATCAACGAGCCAGTCGTCACGAGATGCCATGATTGGCGATGAGTCAAAGTGGGTTAACGGATCATCATATTTGCGCGCGATAGATTTTTGGCCGGTCAGTCAAATCAGCGAGTCCGAGTTTATAATTTTTCTCACCGGAGAAAAAGTGAAGAGGCTTAAATGAGCGCATTTCAATTTTCCGATTACCAAATCAAGTAAAGCAAACCGAGCTTGTTAGATCGCGGACTAAGTAGTAGCTAGAATTTTAAGGTCTACGATAAGACCCAATTAATGCCACTGACGTTTTATTTCCTGCCACTGCTCGTCTGACAGCCACTTATCTGCCAACGGAAAGAAAATATTTTCCTCCGAGTCCATATGATCGAAATATTTTTTGATAAAGTCATCGATAGTGTCAGCAATTACTCTCGTTTCCTGAGTTGTATCCTCCAACATCTTTAGCTGTCCAGCAATGCGTCCAAATGCTTGATGATCTCGCTCGATATCCTTGACCCGTTGGTGGATCGGTGCCTCAGTCCCTAGCAAATACAGCCGAATAAGTTCTTCATTTTCATGGTGGTGTTGTTCTGCGTCACCATGCATGGCTTCCAGCATCTTGAACAACAACTTGCAGTCATCAGAACCATCGGATTCATGCCTTATCTTCCTCAGCAACTCTTTGATCTGAGTGATTTTTATAGCTGCCTCATGATGATAGGCCTGAAGTTCTTTCAACAAGACGTTCATATCAAAACCTCGTCACGACACCAAACCATCTCACAGAAAAATTTATTAACTAGCACCCTCAAAGGCAACCAATATTTAAATTTCCATATATATCAATACCTTGTTAATCGAGCTCGCCAAAATGACTTAACATTTTTAGTATAGGCGAGCATAGAGCTCTCATCCCCGAAAATTTGCCGCCTTTTGAAAGAATTAAATATTAAATGAATAATCATATGCACCATTTAGATCTTTCGGATGTCGTCGCGCGAATACGAGGGAGAGAGCGGTGCCGCCCATAAGGTAGATCCCGAGCGTTTTTTAGGAAGCTTCCAGTCAACTCATGTCCGCTCATGCTCCAAATCGGAAATTGACAACGGTCGTTTGCGATGATGTCATATGGCCACTAATAGCGAAAGGGGCTTGGATAGGGCGTGAAGATGATATCGAGAGCTGTTGTCCCTGAAATTCGAACGGAAAGGGGATCCATGCGAAACAAAACGGATTTCTACTGCGAGACCACGACCAGAGCTTTTAATCTCTGTGCCTAATGTGTAGAAACTGCGACTGAAGACCACCTACCAGACTCAAGTTGAAGGCGTAGATCCTCGGGTGCTTTGAGTCCCTGCAGGAGACGTACTCTTATCTGTTTCACACTCTCACCATTCAATGCTCCTGCGCCGTTGGCAACGCTGCGAGCAATAGCGCACTTGAGCCCAGCAGCGCGCCCATTTCTTGCGCCAGGCGAAGGGCAGTCCGCAGACCGCACAGGTTTTGACCGGGAGTTCACTCTTCTTCAAAACGACTCCCCGGCATCCAGTTTGGCGAGCAGTTTCTGGCCACGATCCCATAGCGCTTGCTGCTTTGATTCAGTCATGCGATCGAGGTTTTTGTAGACCATGCCCATGCGCTGATTGCCGCGCAAAAGGTCGGCGTGACGCATTAGAAAATGCCAGTAAAGCGAATTGAAAGGGCAGGCGTCGTCCGTCGTGCTTTCACTGACTTTGTACACGCAATTACGGCAGTAGTCGGACATGCGCTTTATGTATTGGCCACTGGCGCAGTAAGGCTTGGAGCCCAGGTAACCACCATCGGCGTGCATGACCATGCCCAGTGTGTTGGGTAGTTCGACCCAGTCGAATGCGTCCATGTAGATCGCCAGGTACCAGTCGCAAATCCGGCTCGGCGCGATGCCGGCCAGCAGCGCAAAGTTGCCGGTCACCATCAGGCGCTGGATATGATGGGCATAGGCGTGTTTCAAACTTTGACCGATCGCCTGGCTCATGCAGTTCATCTTCGTAGCGCCCGTCCAATAGAACTCCGGAAGCGGCCTGCTGTTGCCAAACAGATTGCCGCCGGCGTACTCGGGCATTTTCAGCCAGTAGACGCCTCGCACGTATTCACGCCAGCCGATGAGTTGGCGGATAAAGCCTTCGGCAGCGTTCAGCGGAATCCTGTGCGCCCAGTAAGCAGCTTCCACGTCATTGCACAATTCACGCAGATCCAGCAGGCCAATATTGAGTGCAGCGCTGATCCGCGCGTGGAACAGGAAGGGCTCATCACTGGCCATCGCATCTTGATAGTCGCCGAAGGCTGCCAGACCCCAATCGAGGAAATAGTCCCATAACGCCTGGGCATCGGCGTGGGTTACCGGGTAGTCAAAGGTGTCGAGGACGCCATAGTGGCCGGAGAAGTTTTTTGCGACCAGCTCCAGTACGTCCTGTGTCATCGCATCGGCCGAAAAGCGCATGGGCGAGGGGGCTCTTAAGCCTTTGGGAAGTGCCTTTCGGTTTTCGGCATCAAAGTTCCAGGCGCCGCCGACCGGGCTGCCGTCACCATTGAGTAACAAGCCGCTCTTGCGCCGCATCTCACGATAAAAGAACTCCATGCGCAGTTGTTTTTTATCCTTGGCCCAGGACGAAAACTCGGCGCGGGTGCAGAGAAAACGGCTATCGCTATGCCAATGGATCGCTAAGCCACAGTCCTTGAGCGACTGCTCCAAGCGCCAATCTCCACACTCGGTCAGGTGCAGTTCCACTGGGTGCAGCAGCGACTGCCAACGTCGTAACTCTCCTGGCACCGATCCGCTGTTGTGCGGATCGTCAAGGGTGACGTATTGCACTCGCAGGCCGAGCTGCTTCAATGCTTCGGCAAAATGGCGCATCGCACTGAAGATCAGCGCGATTTTTTGCGGATGATGAGGTACATGGCTAGCTTCCTCCATCACCTCAACCAGCAGAATCGTATCCTGCTCGGCATCCAGCCCCTTTAATGATGGCAGGTCGAAGGACAACTGGTCACCCAAGACCAAACATAGTCGGTGAGTCTTGTTCATTCGACAGGTTCCAAAGGAAAGAGAATCACCAGGGTGCAGTCAGCGAAAAAGAAATGCGTAACGACTCGATGGGCCCTTCCCGTGAGCCGCACATCTCGTCATGGACACACTGCTGCACAAGCACGCAGGGGAATGGTGGGACAAACTGCAACAACTCACGCAGATGATTAATGGAGTGAAGGTGAATAGGCTTTGCTTCATCGGTCAGCAGCGTGAACTGGCCGTGATCCAGTCTGACTCGCGCCAGATAAAAACCGCCTTCCAGAGACAGCAGCTCCAGCTCTCGTACTTCTCCCTTCGCGGCCCGTTCGGTCAACGCTTGCAGATTCAACATTCACTCCCTGCCTACCAAGGTAGGCGTTCTCCGGTATATGCAAAGAAATTGCCGCTATCGGCAGGCGCCAAACGATCAATCAGTGATAACAACTCCTCGGCAGCAATACTTGCCGGCCTGGCTGCCGAGGCACTACGAAAGGGTTGTGAAAGGCCCGAAACGACGGTGCCAGGATGAAGGCTCAATAGGCGGGTATGAGGGCGTGTCCGTGCGAGTTCGATCGCAGCCGTTTTAATCAACATGTTCAATGCTGCCTTGGAGGCGCGATAGGCGTACCAGCCCCCCAAACGGTTATCGCCGATGCTGCCCACCTTGGCGGAGAGCACCGCCATCACGCCGTGGGGGTCAAGCAAGGGCAGGAAGTGACGCAAAACAAGTGCAGGCCCGAGTGTGTTGACTTGGAATATCGCCTGGAGCGCATCCGATTCAATAGATGTGTAACTTTTTTCAGGCTTGATGTCTTCGCGATGAAGCAGACCGGCAGCATGCAAAATCAACTGGTAAGGAGCTTCTTCAGCTAATTCGACGGCCGCGCTGGCGATACTGTCGGGCTTTTCCAGATCCAATCCTGGAGCACTGTTGCGCCCCAGTTCACGAACAACCGAACATTTTGGATCTTCGTTGAGCAACTCACAAAACGCGGTGCCAAGCGCTCCACTGGCGCCTATCACCAAAGCACGGTAGCCCTCGCCAAGGGAGTTCATACGGAAGGAACTGTTCATTTAGCCTCTGCGCAGAAAGACATGTTTTTTCGGCGCTAACCGATTCGTCCTATCAACTGAAGGAATTCGTGACGCGTAGCGGACGAATCGCGAAAGGCGCCCAGCATCACCGATGTGGTCATCACCGAGTTTTGCTTCTCCACGCCTCGCATCATCATGCACATGTGCTTTGCCTCAATAACCACAGCCACACCGGCTGCATCGGTCATGTGCTGAAGGGCGTCGGCAATTTGTTTGGTGAGGTTTTCCTGAATCTGTAAGCGTCGGGCAAACATATCCACCACTCGTGCGACCTTGGACAGGCCCAATACCCTGCCTGTCGGGATGTACGCGACATGAGCTTTGCCGATGAAGGGCAACATGTGGTGCTCGCACAATGAATACAGTTCGATGTCGCGCACGATGACCATTTCGTCGTTCAGCGATTCGAACAGTGCGCCGTTGATAACTTCCTCAAGATTCATCGTGTAGCCGTTGCAAAGGTACTGCATCGCTTTGGCTGCGCGCTTGGGCGTATCCAGCAGTCCCTCACGGTCAGGGTTCTCGCCTATGGCGACGAGAATTTCACGGTAATGCTCGGCTATTGATGGGTTCATTTAGACTCCTCGCAGCCATGCTGCGCTTCATCAGACGGCAATCCTTGGTGGTAGGGCCGTTTCTACTGCGCACGATATGAGGCAGATAACACGAGTTGCGCGAGATCACCTGTGGCTCAGGCTCTTCGTCGCGCACCGGTTACCGATACATCGACGGCGGCCATCGGGGTGAGGTAACCACGCTAAATGGGGACGAAGACGACAAAACAGCCGATAACAGAGTGCAAGCAGCGGTCTGAGTGCACGCCAGCTAAGCGGTTGGGCCCAAAATCCCAGGCCAGCGGCACGCCAGCTCCATAGGGTGGCATCCAGACCGCTAACCCAGCGGCCGTCGGCGAAACAGGCATGAAGCGTCGCCTGCATGTGCTCCAACGTGAAACCAAGTGCTTTGGCGTCAAACTCAGCGCTGTTTATGTCAACAAAAAGCAGTCGGCTCTCTGCGGCGTGTCGGCGCAGAACCTTAATTTCTCGCGCACACAACGGGCAATCGCCGTCAAAGTACAGCGTCAGTGGCCAACACCTTTTATTATACATTGATCATGTCTCTGTATAGGTTTTGTACAAGATAAACTCAAAAAAACGACCTGACAATCACGGGCATTCCTTTGCCGTTAAATGAACCAATCACGGCAGGCAGGCTTCACCCGCGGCACACCGACTGCAGTCACCGTAGCAGCAAACATCACGAGACTATCTTTGACGTATTTCAGGAAGCGCCACAGGCTGCCCCCGGAAATGCGACACACCACGCCCCAGTACGGCGAAGATCAAGAGGGCGACACAGACATAGAACATCAGCTTGCCGGGCACCGACCAGGCTGGTTTTAACCAGCATACGAGGGGAGGGTTTCATCACCCCCTGACAGACGGCACTACATCGCGCATCGCTGCATAGCGGGCTGAGGTGACTGGCTCCGACGGCGTGGAGTATCGGGTCGGCCATCAGTGTGCTCTATAAAATCGCGAGGACTTTCGCTGACGATATGTTACCCCGCGGGAGGTGGGAGGGCAGGGCGTGAGTGCGCCGTAGCGGAATGCGGTTTTCTGTAGTCGCATTTTCTTGATCTGGCGCAAAGTATCTACCTTCCTTGGGCGTATCTTTTTTATGTTTCTAACAACATTTTTTAGAAATGCTGGAAATTGGCGCTCATCCTTTACGTTTGTCAGTGTGTTTTTTCATACTTTCAAGGGAGTCCCATGAAAACCTCATATTTCGTAGCAGCGGTAATTCTCGCTGCTGGCTTGTCTGCCATCACCCCTCACGCCAACTCGCAGACACTCGAAAAAGTTGCCGACAGTAACAAAATCACCGTGTCTTACCGCGAGGCATCGGTACCTTTCAGCTACTTGATTAGCCCCACCAAAGCCGTGGGTTTCTCAGTCGATTTAACCGATGCCATCGTTGATGATGTGCGCAGGAAGCTCAAGAAGCCGAACTTGGAAGTGGCTTACATTCCTGTGTCTTCGCAGACCCGCATTCCGTTGCTGGTCAACGGCACATACGATCTGGAGTGCGGATCCACCACCAACAACGCTGCGCGAGGCAAGGACGTAGCTTTTGCAATTAGCCATTTCTACACCGGTACGCGCCTACTGACTAAGAAGAACTCCGGCATAAAGAACTATACCGATCTCGCAAAGAAGACTGTCGCCAGCACCGCCGGTAGCACCAACGAGAAGGTCATCCGCCAATACAGTACCGACCACAATCTAGACATACAGATCGTCCTGGGCAAAGACTACGACGACTCCTTGGCACTGGTTGAAAATGATCGTGCCGTGGCGTTTGCTATGGACGATGTACTGCTGTTTGGCCTCATGGCGAACTCTAAAAATCCCGACGCGCTCGAAGTAGTGGGTGATGCGCTGCAAGTTGAACCCTATGGCTGCATGCTTCGCAAAGATGATCCTGAGTTCAAGGAATTGGTCGATGACACCATAACCCGTCTCATGACGTCAGGCGAATTCGAAAGGCTATACACCAAGTGGTTTCAATCACCGATACCTCCGAAAGGAATGAACCTGAACATGCCAATGAGCGAACAGCTCAAAGCCAATCTCAAGGCCCGCAGTGACAAACCAGCGCTGTAAAGCTACCGGGTGAAAACGACCGATTCTGCTGAAAGCCGGTTATGAACAACCTTCCGTTCGGCGTTTGCGTCAACCGGCCATGCTAACGCTGCCTAAGCTCTGATTTACCGGAAATTATTCCGGAAAATACAAGGAAGGTGTGGCATGACGTTATTGAAGTGCTGCACGTCCATTTTGTTGCTTACCCTGGCAGGTTGCTCGACCAGCAGCGCTTATAAACCACCACCAGTGCCTTCATCCGCAGTGACGCACATACGTCCTGGCATTCAGGCCTCAACCCGCCGGCTCTTCACACAGAAGCTAAGAATGATGACTCACAGGGAGTAAACTTTCCGAAGCATTTCGTGTAGGGATTTTGGCTTACGCCCCAGCAGTCTTTCCAAGGCATGACTGCTCTGGTCGAAAGCGCCTTTGTCGATGGCATTACCCCAGCCACTGAGGAATTTCGCGACCGCAGTGGGCCAGCCCTCAGCCTCTCGAGCGGCGATAAATGCTTCAACGGAAATCGGTTGGTAACTAATCGCCTTGCCCGTCAGTAAGGCCAGGCCGTCAGCGATCTCCTGGAATGACCAAGTCTGTCCCGCGTTCAGCAGGCAAGTGCGGTTTTCATATCCTGTTTGGGTTAACAGTGAAGCACCGGCCTCTGCCAGCTCTGCATAGGTGGCGAAGCTAGCGCGACCTTTACCTACTGGGGCACTGAAGCCTTCTTTTGCTGCATTAGCACCAATGAGGAAGGGCAAATCGTCGGCGTATAACGGGTGTTGAATGATTGTGTACGTGAGGCCGGACTTCACCAGCAATTGCTCGGTAACTATATCGCTCTCTGTCACGCCTTCAATAGGCGCCAGCTCGTCGTTGATCCGTTGAATACTGGTGTAGACCACATGACGAACACCCGCCCGGCTGGCGGCAGTGATCGCGTTTTTATGCTGGCCAATACGATCACTGAACGCGACGGCGGACACCAGGTAGATTTTTTCTAATCCCCTGAAAGCTGCCACCAGCGAATCGTAGTCCGTGTAATCCCCGTAGCGTACCTCAACACCTAATTCGGCCAGAGGCCTGGCCTTTTCAGTATCACGTGCCATTGCTACGACTTCCGATGCCGGGATTTTTTGTACCAGTGAACGCAGGACAGCATTGCCCAATCTGCCTGTCGCGCCAGTAACGAGAATTTTTGCCATGGTGCTTTGATTTCCAATCTTGATAACCAGGTGGGAAGCCATCATGACCAAAGCATCAAGGATAAATTAGTCTTCAAAAGGTAGTATTAGCTTTAACCAAAAGTTGGAGATGAATATGGAAACCCTAGGTAATCTCGAATCCTTCGTCCGTGCCGCGGAAGCCAGCAGCTTTTCCGAAGCCGCACGGCGGATGGGGGTTTCCTCTGCTGCCGTGAGTAAAAACGTGGCTCGTCTTGAAGCCAACTTGGGGACTCGCTTGTTCCAACGCAGCACCCGAAGCCTCACCCTTACCGAGGCGGGAGAGTTGTTCTATCAACAGGTCTCCCAAGGTCTTGAGACTATCCAGGATGCCATCGCTCAAATAGGTGATGCCCGAGAAGTCCCCGAAGGGCGATTGCGGGTCAATTTGGCCCCATCACTCGCTTATGATTATGTATTGCCATTGCTCAAGACTTTTAAGCAGCGTTACCCCGCTGTGGTACCGGATTGGCACTTGGAAATCCGACGCGTAGATTTGATCGGTGAAGGTTTTGACGTCGCTATCGGTGGTGGAATGGAACTGTCACCTGGCGTCATCGCGCGCGAGTTGTCCAAACTTCATCTCGTGGCTGTCGCAGCTCCGTCATGGCTTGAGGGTAAACCGCTACCCACTACGCCCAGCGATTTGCAGGGGGTAGATGGCATCGTGATGCGTTCGACAAACTCAGGGCGTTTGCTGAGCTGGACGCTTCGTGATTCTGAAGAGGGACGGTTCGATCTTAACCTGAAACCAGCTGCGATCATGAACGACCCGGAAGCGCTATGCAGCTGTGCCGTGATGGGTTTAGGTGTCGCACTGCTACCCTTGGATCGCGCGTGGCCCAGGTTGCAGCGCGGTGAGCTGGTTCGACTGTTGCCAGATTGGTATGTGGATCTAGGCGTTGTCTCGATTTACTACTCCTCCAAAAAATCTTTGCCGGCCAAAACCCGGGTGTTCGTCGACTTTCTGTTGGAGCATTTTCAACAATCGCTCTGCCAACACTTTCGTGCCGATTGACGCCTACTCCATTTGAGCACACGCCACAATTCCGCTTCGCTACAAGATCAAGATCGAATTCACTGGATCCTCCGATGGATATAAAGCACAGGCAGTATCACCTTCGCTAAAAACTCCTCGCACGTTAATGCGAAGGCAGGTAGATGGGGTAGAGCCCCCAACTTGAGTGTAAAAGCTCAGCCTCTCTTTTTCATGTTTGAGGTCTGCGACACAATCTCACGGACGATGTTGACGAAAGCCCTGAGTCCCGCTGGCATATGGCGATTCGCAGGATAGTAAAGGCGCAGCCCCGGGTACGAAGGAGTCCAGTCCTCCAATACGCGGATAAGGCTTCCTGACGCTATATGGGCAGAAGCGGCGAAATCATTAGTCCAGGCGATACCGGCGCCTTGCAAAGCCGCCTCTAACATCAGGTGGTGGCTGTCGAGCGTCAACGATCCGCTGACGTCTACTGCTTGCTCTTCACCGCGCTTCTCGAATTCCCATTTGTAGATCGTGCCGCTGGGGAAGCGCACGCGTATGCAGTTATGTACGAGGAGATCTGCCGGAACCTTTGGTTTTTTGCATTTCGCGAAGTATTGAGGGGAACCGACCACTGCAAAGCGGAGTGGGGGAGTGATCGCAATGGCAATCATGTCCTGCGGAACGCTTTCCGCCAACCGTATGCCGGCGTCGAATCCACCAGCAACGATGTCAACCAGACTTCTATCGGTAACGATGTCTACCCGCATGTCTGGATAACGCCTTAGGTACTCCAGTACCACTGGAGTCAGCACCATTTGCGCAGCACCTTCGGAGGTGTTCAGACGAAGGGTTCCCGCCGGTGTATCGCGGAATTCGCTTACCGCCTCCATAGCCGCGGAAATATCACGCAGAGCGGGCTGCACACGAATCAGAAATTGCTCCCCGGCTTCAGACAGAGAAACGCTTCGCGTGGTTCTGTGGAACAACCTCACGCCAAGGCGTTTCTCCAGTGCAGCGATCGCATGACTGAGTGCTGATGGCGACATTCCCAATTCCACGGCCGCACGACGAAAGCTGCGATGAGTAGAAACTGCGACCACGGCGTTAAGTTCGAGCAGCCCGGATTTCTGCATTGTGCTAATTCCTGCATCAGTTCATCCAATATTAGCCCGATTGTTTGCGACAGTGCTGAGGCTTATCTTGGTCCACAGCAACTTTGCGCGGATCGGATTTCATAGGGGGATGTTGGCATCCAGAGCATTCAGGGATTTGATTCGGCTCAGCACGATCCGGCTCGGTACCCAGTGCAGTTGCCGCTTGGAGTTGAAGGCATCTTCATCCGCCGGTCATCCGGTGATCCCGCAAGTCAGTTCGACTCAGCGGCCATTAAACATGCGAGCAATAATTCATGACGCGTATCACTACACCGTTCGGGTTTCATTCAACTGCACAAGAGATCATTGAAGGGGTCGATCTCACTGGTAAACGGGCGATCGTAACCGGCGGAGCCTCTGGTATCGGTATTGAGACAGCGCGCGCATTGGTCAATGCCGGCGCAGACGTGACGCTTGCAGTACGGCGTCCGGAAGCGGCGGAATCGGTTGCTGCCGAACTGCGCTCTGGGGGCAGGGGCACCGTTGAAATCCGCTCAATCGATCTGGCGGATCTGTCCTCTGTGAAATCGTTTGCTGTGTCTTGGTCAGAGCCACTTGATATCCTGGTCAATAACGCAGGGATCATGGCCGTTCCTGAGAGGGAGCTGACATCACAGGGTTGGGAAATGCAATTTGCAACCAACTTTCTCGGTCATTTTGCGCTCGTGCTTGGCTTGCAAGACGCCCTGATCAAAGCTGAAGGTGCGCGAATTGTATCGCTGAGTTCAAACGCTAATCTATTAGGGCCAGTGGTTTTCGATGACATCAATTTCGACTTCCGCACATACGATGCTTTCGCATCATATGCTCAGGCCAAGTCGGCATGCGCACTCATTGCCGTAGAAACCACCCGCCGCTGGGCGGAGCAAGGCATTTTCGCGAACGCTTTGAACCCTGGGGCAATCGCAACCAACCTTCAGAAGCACACCGGTGGGCTCAAGACCCCAATTGAACGTCAGAAGAACGTGCAACAGGGTGCAGCGACATCTGTATTACTGGCGGCGTCTCCACTGTTGGAAGGCATTGGTGGTCGTTATTTCGAGGACTGTAATGAAGCGTTGGTGGTCACCAAGCGTCCTGCCGATTACACAGGCGTGGCACCCTACGCCGTTGACCCAGATAACGCGCAGCGGTTGTGGGAAGTTGCCACGCGGATGATTGGGTGAGGTTATGTCCAAAAAAACAACCTTGAAGGTAGGCTTCATCGGGCTCGGTGACCAAGGAGGTCCGATGGCTCAAGCAATCGCCGAGTCTGGATTTGAGCTGCACATTTGGGCTCGTCGCCCCCATTCATTGGAAGCCTTGGCAGGGGCTCCTCACATCGTTGAGAAAACGGTTCAGACGCTTGCCGAGAATTGTGATGTTGTCTGTCTATGCCTCACCGACGACAAAGATATCGTCAGTCTCCTGGACAGCGGGCTTCGGCATGGGCTGAAGCCCGGCGCCGTTCTTGTAAACCATGGCACCGGAGACCCGGGAGAAAGTCGCCGTCTGGCTGCTGAACTTCAACAGCGGGGAATCCCGTACCTTGATGCTCCTGTAAGCGGAGGAAGACCAGGCGCGCTGGCTCGTACGTTGACCACTATGGTGGGTGGTGAGTCGCAGACTTTTTCCAAAGTGCGTGCAGTCTTCGAGACTTTTTCCCGAAGAGTTTCCCTGTTAGGACCGTCAGGCGCCGGCCAGATGACGAAGCTACTGAATAACGCCTTGACCATGTCCAATTTGAAGAACGCAGTGGATGTCTTCAGCTTGGGTAAATCTGTAGGGATGGACTTGGTACAGCTGCATGAGGTCATTGCTATGAGCAGCGGTTCGAGCACAGTTTTGCGAGCGATCAATAACGAGATCACCGCAGATATTGCTCCGCATCTTCAGGGACTTATGCACAAAGACATAGAGCATTTTGCCGACGCTATTCTTGACGCTGGTTTGAATCCCCAAGTCATGCGTGACCGCTGCCTTGCAGGTGCTGATGGACTAGTGGAGTTGGTAGGACAGCTCGCCGGCTGAAGCCCGCCAATCAGAAACTCTTATCGATGTCAGCTGGCGTAAACAAGGTGCAGGCTGCCGGCTGCGCGGGTGCCCTGAACCTAGCGCTCTGGGCACCTGGGCATCGAAAGTGTTCAGGTTGTTGGCGAATGCCCGCTGCTGGCCGGTTTCTGCCCTACACAACAGGCAGTTATCGACCCAGGCTGTGTGAAAACGCCTGCGATTGTCTAATCTTCTGATCGTCTAGATCGTGGTGGGGACGATCATGAAGCGATTCATCGAAGGTGAGTCTCGGACGCAAGTCACCTTGCTGCCGGAGTG
>Ga0209542_10001724_pt1 | contig 50794 bp, 63 predicted proteins | sample RifCSPhighO2_01_FD_184028 | JGI IMG/M metagenome (GOLD analysis project Ga0209542, IMG submission 184028) | Soil microbial communities from Rifle, Colorado - Rifle CSP2_plank highO2_0.1 (SPAdes) (version 2) | ecosystem: Environmental > Terrestrial > Deep subsurface > Rock core/Sediment ...
CCTACATTCGAAAAATACATGGTCTGACATTATCGAATGTAGGCGTCGGAACTTACCTTGGAAACCCAGATGCACAGACAGACGAATTGGTAACAAATGCTGTAAAAAAATCCATTCTTGCAGGTATCAACGTTATTGATACTGCTATAAATTATCGTTCTCAGAAAGCAGAACGTTCTGTTAGTAAAGCAATTTTGGAATTAATACATGATGGAAAAATTAATCGAAATGAGATCTTTATCAGCACTAAAAATGGTTATGTAACAAATGATGGTGATATTAAAGAGGATTTTTGGCAGTATGTGAACAGAGAATATGTTGCAAAGGGAGTAATTCAAAAAAATGACATTTCATCTGGCTACCACTGTATGACAATCCCCTACCTTGACGACCAACTTGAACGTAGTAGAAAAAATTTAGGGCTTCAATGCATTGATTTAATGTACCTTCATAATGCATTTGAGGGCCAAATTCAAGACGTTACAAAAGAACAATTCATGAAAAACTTGCGTATGGTTTTTGAATTTTATGAATCTAAAAGAAAAGAAAGAAAAATCAGATTTTATGGAATGGCTACTTGGGAATGCTTCAGGGTTCAACCAGACAATCCAAATTTTTTAGAGTTATCTGAGGTCATGACTCTAGCAAATGAAGTTGGAGGTGCAGAACACGGCTTTAGATTTATCCAATTACCATTTAACATGTACCTTGATCAGGCATTAATAATGAAAAATCAGTCATATGATGGAACACTTGATTCTACTTTACAAGTTGCAAAAAGATATGACGTAGGCGTTTTCACAAGTGTTCCTTTGATGCAGGCAAAGCTTCTCTCACCAGGCGTAATGCCTGAGTTTAATGATCTTAAACCATCATTAAGGGCTTTACAATTTACTCGTTCAACGCCTGGGGTGCTCGCTCCCCTTATTGGCCACAAGTTAGAACAGCATGTGAATGAAAATCTTGAAATTATGAAAATTCCCCCAATTCCCGAAATCGAATTTCAAAAACTAGTCAAAAAATTGACATCATCTCAAACTAGTTAAAATTTATTTTTCGTTATGATTCGTGAATAATCCCACCAAAGTTTAGAATTTCGCTTGAAATGTTTGGCACATGTTGGTCAATTTCCAAAACATATCCTTCAGGAACATTTGCTTGAATGAAGAGCTGCTCTCCACTAGATGGTCTATCTTTATCAGCATACACTATTGCAAGTACTGCTAATTCATTATTGTCAATATAATTATCAAAATTTTGATTTATTATCCAATAAACAAACGCAGTAGTGCTTGTAGGCTTTTGCGCATCAACATAGGGATTATTATCAATCATGCCCATGTTCTTTGCATCTTCTACTGCCTCCATTAGAGAATCATAAGTTTTATCACGTATGCTTCCAACATAGATATCATCATAGTTGATCATATAATTCTCAACTTTTACAAGTTTGTATGAAACATCCATAATTTGCGGATCCACATTAACTGCCCCATCTGAAGCTGTTCTAACTGGTGTTGCAGTTGCCATTATTTTATGTGAAGATACATCTGCAAATGCAGAAATTTTTCCTGCTATTACCAATCGTTCATCTATTTCATCTAATGCATCATCTACAACTTCTTTTTGAGTATTGTTAACGGATAATCCTATGTTTACAAATAAAATTACCAAAATTACTGCGATTGTGAAAAATGCAGCTATGCCAGTATTGTAAATTGGGAATACTGCCCTATGTAGTTTTTTCATTACTTATCCTATAATTTCAAATTAAGATGATCCAGTATTTTCTCTCGTATGTTTACTGCGAACAGACAATTTCTCCAAAAGTTGACTCTAGATTTATGTTAGAATCTTATAAATAGTAAAAACCAAAGTGGATAATTGTGCCTGTTGATCCTGTGTGTGGAATTGAACTTGATGAAAATTTAGCTCTTATTCATGAACATCACGGAAAAAAATACTATTTTTGTTGTAATGGTTGTAGGAAAATATTTATTAAAAAACCACGAAAATGGAAGAAAAATTCTTAGATAGGAAAACTACCACACATTATACAAAATTTTGAATCGTATTTTACTTCGAATTGGCAATTTGGACATTTAGTATTAGAAGAATGTAACTTGTATGGGGGCTCAAAATATTTTCGGTATATCTCATAATAATGAAGAGATTCTTTTGATTGTATAGAAACATTATCCGAATCTTGCATCTGTTTAAATTTTGTATTAAAAATATTGTCCGAAATTAAGGTGTTAAATAGATGTGTTAATCCTGTAGTGCCTGCACCATCTTGCATTGGAGATTTGTCACGCCATATAATAGTTTGAGGAAGTTTATCTTCAAAGGCTTTTCGTAAAATCCACTTTCCATATTTTTTTCCATCTTTTTCTTTTACTTTCAAATTTACAGGAATATTCTTTGCAAAATCTACTACGTTTTTATCAAGAAATGGAGTTTCCACCGTGATCCCTAATGCCTGGCCAATTTTTTTTGAGGGAAAATGCATTATTTTCCATATTCTTTCAAGATCTTTTTGTAGTTCAAGATCATTTTTTTTTAAAAAAAAGCTATATCCTGCAAAAAGTTCATCTGCTCCATCACCTGTTATGATACCATGTTGACCATTTTCTTGAACAGACTTTAATGCAAGATACATCACAACTGAATTTCTAATTTCTATATCATTGAAAACCTTTAGAATCTTAATCGTCTCCTCAATGGCCGACAATAAATTTTCAATACTTACTATTTTCATCTCTAATTTGAGATTGAACTTTTTTGCAACTAGTTGACAGAATGTCAAATCTGTTGCAATAAAATCTTCTGTACTAATTGAAATTGCGTTACATCTTTTTTCCTTAAGAAAGTATGCAAGAATGCTACTATCTAACCCCCCAGACAAAGCAAGGGTTCTTGATTTGCAAGCCGAGGTGGATTCTTCCAAAATATCATATAGTTCTTCCAAAAATTTTTGCAATATTGAACATTGAATCTGAAATTATATAGGTTAACCTAATTTTGTCAAGGTAAGTAAAAAAAGTGTAGACATAAAGCTCGCAATCTTCGTATGTACCTTTAAATATTTTATCAAATATTTTTCTTACATGTTACTGCCAGCAGAAATTGAATCAAAAACATTGATTCCTGCATTGCGAGCAATTTTGGCAAAAAAACTTGCTGAAGACCACAAAATTAGGGAGGATGAAATTTCTAAGATGTTGGGAGTAACCCAGGCAGCAATAAGTAATTACATTAGAGGTACAAGAGGAGATCCAAAATTGATTGCTAAACTTTTATCTCAAAAAGCTGTTGCAGAAATGATCTCTGAAATTAGTGAGAACCTTGCTTCCAATAAAGCGTACACTCCAGCAAGTTTATCGAAATTTATCGGTTTATGTAACTACATAAAGTCAAGCTTGCTGATTTGCGAAATTCATCACAACCTTGAATCAAATATTGATGAGGCTGTATGCAAAGAATGCGAAACTATGCTTCTTAAAGGACCTGGTAGCGTCTATTAGATTACTAATTTTTTTGTAAAATAATCTCAATAGTTGAAAGCATTTTTCCAATGCCTGCAGGCATTTCAGTATCCACCACAATTTTTTGAATTTTTGAATTTCCTTTTAGCATTTTTTCAGTAATTATATTGGCTATTGCCACTGCATTTGGAATAGAATCCCCCTTTGCTCGAATAATTACTTTATTTGATTTCCCTAAAAGAGAAATTACATTTATGGCTTCTATCATCACTGGTTCACGATGAACATTAAAAATTGGTAACTCATCATTTTGATTAGCTGAAATGGATGACAATAATTTACTTTGACCAGAATCCTCCATCATGCTCAACCCAATACAGGAAAAATTCTTGAGTTTAAAAATATTATCGACGAATCATCCATTAATCGAAGTAATCAATGGGTATATTTTGAAAATCTCCGTTTGGTAATTTTCTTCTAATGATAATTGGAATTGCCCGTTGTTCAAGTTCTTCTAGTGCAATATCTAGTGATGTACCTGCAGTTTTTGGAATTTCTATAAATGGAGGCGCACCAAGCGAAAGCTGTAAAGCTCTTGCTCCCATAATTCGAGCCTTTTCAAATCTAGTTAATGTTGGAGGTCCTATCATTATTTTTCCTTTTCCTGTTATCTCAATTTCTTTAGCTTCATGAACTGGATCTATTTCTATAATTTCTCGATTCTCAATTACTTTGCATTCTTGATCTAAAGCGGCTAATTCTTTTTCGGATAGCTCCTCTTTCCCTTCTTTTATTTTTCTATAAGCAGTAATGGCATCATCCACACTTTTTCCTAATTCTGATCCCTCTTCTCCATTTTCTTCAGCAGGTTCCTCAACGTCTACTATAGGTTCAATTATTTCTGTTTCTTCTGCTACTTCAGACAAGTATACAATTTTCAAAAAGCGGTAATATAATCGAATATGGGCTAAGATACAAGATGTATCAGGATTTTTTGTATATGTCCTAAAACCTAGTGTTTATCTATGGAACTGAAATGCTACGATAAATGGAACAAGATTCTGTATCGAAAATCAAACTTATTCTAGAGTTACGAGGAAAGGCAAAACTAAACTGTGAACTAAAGCGGCATCTTTCTCCAAGGACAGTAGGGATTATCTCGAGATGCTTACCATTAGAGGGAAATGCGCATTTACTAGGTAACAGTATAGCTTATTTTGAAACTTCAATTGAATCAGGTATTGATAGACCAAGAAAAGAATTCAAAAAAGGTGATATTGCTTTTTTACCCACAAATGGAAGTATTTGCTTTTTTTTTGAAAATACATTTTCAACGAAAACCATGACTCCAATTGGAAAAATTACTTCAGATAGTACCGTTTTACAGAACATAAAACCCGGTGATGTGATTTTACTTTATGCGGACATTGGTTGATAAATATGGTGGCCACTGTAACCGCCAACTCTTTTGACAATGCCTTCTTTTGCTAATTTTTTCAAAAATGCATTTGCAGCAGAAATTTTAACTCCTGTCTGTCTTGCAAGATCTTGAATTGTAATTACCTTTGCATTTTTGATATATTTCATAGCTTGTTCTTCATTTACAATTACTGTAATCTCAGCTTTTGAAGAACCCTCTGCTGATTTTTCTTTCTTTTTTCCTTTCTTTTTTATATCTGATTTCTTTGAAGAATCATCAGTCTGAGATTTTTCCTGTTGAGCTGGTGATTTCTTTTTTGCTCCACCCATAGAAAAATTTGAAAATTTATCCTACTTATAAAGGTGGAGGCTATTACATAATTTATTTTTCTTTCACGCGCTCTACAAATATTTCTGTATAGTCATAGACATAAATTTTTTCATATATGGGACAAGTTCTTCTTAATTGAATTTTTCCGTAAATTTACTTGGTTTTTTGGTTGGTTGTATTCTACGTGTTAAAACATCAAAAAATATTCATAATAACAACTGATTTATTCAAACAGGTTAGTAACTTTAATTAAAATTCTCACGTCGCTAGCATTTCAACTATATATAACATCATTTCTATGAGAAATTATGGGAGTTATTGCAAAAGGAGCAAAGTGTAATGTGAGTGGTTGTAGTAATGCTGGTGCACGTTCACTAAATTCCACTAAGGTAGAAAATGCGGGTTTGCAGGTTTCATCAAGTGGAAAAAAAACCGTACTTTGTAAAGAACACTATAAAGAATGGAAAAAAGCATCAAAAGATGATCGTGATCTTGAACGTGCAAGATTTGATAAGTTCTAATTTCTTTTTCTATGTTTGATATTTTCAAATTTAGAAGGTGATTCATTCAAAAACTCATCTCTAAGGTTGTTGTAATATTGACCAAGTTTTTTGTAAAGCCTCTTTGGTTTTCTTGGTTTTTGGTTACTAAGTGCATATAATGCAAGAATAGGAAAAGCAATAGTAGAATCTGCGTAGACCGTTATCATATCTTGGTGAGCATCTTGCACTTTGCCCCAACTCTTTCCTTCTTGAAGAGTTGCTCCTGAGAGTCCTCCTGTATCAGGACGTGCATCAGTAATTTGAATAATGTAGTCCTGTCCTCCATCATTTCTTCTTAATATTTGGTCTAAAAGCGGCCCAGTTTGCTGTGCAGAATTTTTAGGAACACCTCCTCCTAATTCAAGAATCCCTGATTTTTTAGAATGATAAACAATTGCTGCTTGTTCAATTATCTCCCTGACGAAATCCAAGTTGTATAATTTATCTCTAAATCGATGTACTGCCAAATTCATAGCAAGTGACGAATCAAGTAGTGCAGGAACATAAACTGGTACGTCATAGTCATACGCAGTTGTAATGAAACTTCTTTTAGGATATTTTGCATTTTTCTTACTAATCTTTCCCATAAGGTTACAAAATTCTGCACTAGTAAACGGTTTGTCAGTAAGATTTTCCTTAAACATTTTCTGGACTACTTTATCTTCTGCCTCAAGCGTTTCATAGAACTTGATAAAAACGTCTCGAATTCTAACAATCTCCTTTTCATAAAGTTTCATATCATCAACTTCATAATGGCCTTGTTTTACTGGAAAACCCCGAGCAAAATGATCTTCATGGTATACGTTTGCACCAGTTGTAACTATCCAATCAACAAATCCTTTTTCAATTAAAGTCTTGATTATCCCCCCAAAACCAACTGGCGTCAATGCTCCTGAAACTGTGAGGCAGATTACTGCATTCTCTTTAATCATTTTAGAATAAAGTTTAGCTGCTTCTCCAAGTTGTCTTCCATTAAACCCGCTTCTAGCATAGACCTCCACTAGTTCTTCTATTTTCATTCTAGGATCTAGCTTAATGTACGGAATATCTTTGCCATGAAAATTGTGATGATCCACACATGAAAAAATTTCTAGCACTAATTAATACTTGCGAATTAAAATTATGTTCTTATGAGGCACACGAATCAAGCATATGCAGTAAAATGAAAATTATCGATGTTTCTAATCCTCTGCGAGTCAATCGTTTACCTGATAACTCAGTAACACTACTTTCTCAAGGAAATTACTCTGAACATGGCTTTAAGATAAAAAACGTAGAGCTTCGACTTTATCTTGAAAAAACAGATGAAAAACTTGGACCTTTTTCATTGATTACTTCATTTGTGGAAACTGACAAAGGTACAATTGAAATGACATATGAGGAAGGCTATATTGGATTAAATCCTCTTGAAAAGATAAAGGAATTTCTTATCTTAAACCTCGGAATATCTGGAATAATTTTACGTTCTATTATATCTCTTGAATCATATCAGAAATCTAGCTAACAGTGTTTATTTTCTTTTACAAACAAGCGGCTTTATTCTCTTTTTGTTTATGATATACAATGACTTTACAGGTTAACAAAGAAAGAATCAAAGCCATTGTTATAGATGATGACGAAGATTCATCAGATTCAATTTGTCAAGCACTTGAAATATCTGGAATAAATGTAGTCGGTAAAGGTTTTGATGGAGAGCAAGCATATCAATTGTATAAAACACTGACACCTGATATTATTATTTTGGATATGAATATGCCTAATTATGATGGAGCGTATGCTCTTGAAAAAATTAAGCAGGATTATCCAGATGCAAAAATAGTAGTAGTGACTGGTTTTACTAATTATATGTTTGAAAAAGAACAAGCCGACGCAATTTTTACAAAACCATACGATCTCGAGCCCTTTATAGATACAGTAAATAAAATTGCCTTAGCTACTCCAACACTAGTAAAATAAATTATTAAAAAACCACTAAATAACTCTAAAATTCACTTGATTTGATAATTTTTTAATTTTAAAGTATTAGATACCTTTATTTCAATAACCTATGAGTGTCAAACTGTGCGTATACTCCAATTACATTGTAACAGTATAGAATTCACTCCTACGAAAAAAGAGATCAAGTCAGCAGAAGACATTACGCCGGAAACAAAACATCTTGATGAAGTCGTTGTGACCTTTATTGCTGTAGAAGAAGGCGATGATAAGACCGTTGCAAAAAAAGCTATTACAGAAATTAAAGATTCTATGACAAAGGTTGGATGTAAAAAATTATTGTTGTATCCTTATGCGCATCTTAGCTCAAAACTCGCATCCCCGACTTCAGCATTGTCCGTTCTAAAAGAAATGGAATCACTTGCTACTGATCTAGACGTCTCAAGAGCACCATTTGGATGGACAAAATCTTACAAATTAGATGTAAAAGGACATCCGCTAGCTGAAAATTCCAAAGTAATTACTATAGGGGAAGGAAAAGACGACACGTCTGAAGCAGTCAAGTCTGAATCCAAGATTAAGTCATACTGGCATATTATGAGTCCAGATGGAACAATGCAAGAAGTTGAAAAATTTAATTTTTCGCCATATCCTCAACTGGAGATTTTAACAAAATATGAAGCAGCAAAGAAAAGATCTGTTGATGAACCTCCACCACATGTCAAGCTAATGAAAAAGATGGCAATTGCCGATTATGAACCTGCATCAGATTCTGGTAACATGCGATTTTATCCTAATGGAAGACTGATTAAATCTCTAATAGAACGATACGTATCTGAAAAGGTTCTAAACTATGGTGGATTTGAAGTTGAGACTCCTATAATGTATGATTCACATCATCCAAGCCTTGAGAGTTACTTTAATCGTTTTCCTGCTAGACAGTACAACATTAATTCTGAAGGTAAACAACTAATCTTAAGATTTGCTGCTTGTTTTGGGCAGTTTTTGATGGCATCAGATTTTCAATTATCTTATAGAAGTTTACCATTAAGACTTTATGAAATGACAAGATACAGCTTCCGACGTGAACAATCAGGAGAACTCGTTGGTCTTAGAAGGCTGCGTGCATTTACAATGCCTGACTGTCATGCCTTCTGTAAAGACATGAACCAAGCAATTGATGAATTTAAAAAACGATTTGAATTATCACGTGAAGTACTTCACGGTTTAGGATTAGTTGATTCTGATTATGAGATGGCAATACGATTTACAGAAGAATTTTACAATCAAAACAAACAGATTATTCAAGAAACTGTCAAAAAACTTAACAAACCAGTTTTGATAGAAATGTGGAAGGAAAAATTCTTTTATTTTGTATTAAAATGGGAATTCAACTTTATTGATAATCTAGGCAAGGCATCTGCTTTGTCTACTGATCAAATAGATGTTGAAAATGGAAAAAGATACAATATAGAATTTTTTGATGAACAAAACAAACCACATCATCCAATCATTTTACATAATTCCCCTAGCGGTGCAGTTGAACGAATAATTTATGCACTTCTTGAAAAGGCTGCAAAGGATACCAAAGAAGGTAGAAAACCTCATCTACCACTCTGGCTGTCTCCAACTCAAGTAAGACTAATTCCAATAAATCCAGAATTTTTACCATTTTGTGAAAATTTAGCTGATAAACTTACAGCATCTAAAATAAGAGTGGACATTGATGATAGAAATGAAAGCATTGGAAAAAGAATCAGAGAAGCAGAAACTGAATGGATACGATATATTTTGGTAATTGGAGAAAAAGAAGTTAATGCCAAAGATCTTAATGTCAGAGATAGAGAAACTGGGGAAGTCAAACAAATTGTATTTGATGACTTTGTAAATGGAATACGCGAACAAATTAAAGATAAACCATTTTCAGGCCTTAATTCAAATCGTCACATAACTTCTAGACCGCAAATAATGGTTTAGCATCGTTCACTTTAGGTGCGTTCAATTCAAACAGACTAAGGCAGAAATCAGCTAGGACTAAATTAAATTTAGAAAACCTATGGGATTGAAAATACTTGTAGCAGAGGATAGTCCATCTATTGCTTTACTATACAAAAAATCATTGGAAAAACGAGGTCACACAGTAATAATTACTGAAAATGGATTAAAATGCCTCTACCAATACTCTGATGATTTTAAAATTCGTGGAGATGACAAGAAAAAAACTTCACTATATGATCTAGTAATTCTAGATCATAAAATGCCAAGAATGGAGGGCACAGATGTAGCAAAAGAAATTATAGAAATGAATCCAAAACAAAGAATTCTATTTGTTACAGGGTATGTTAAAGACATGATGAAAGGAGTACGAAAAATAGGCCAAAAAATTGAATTATTGCAAAAACCTTTTCCAGTTAATGCAATGATCCGCCAAGTTGAAGGAGTCAATACAAGGTGGATAAAAAAAATGGTTGAAAACACGGCAAAAGAACCATGGGATGGAGAAGAAGGACTATCAGAAGTTCTTCAATAATGCAATCACTTTGAATTTATTATAGGGTGTATTTTCTATTATCTTGTGATTGCTAGATGAGCTTTCTTGGCTTGTACATGAATGGAAATCCCTTAATTACAAGCCCAAATGAGGAGGGAGAATCATCAACTATTATGTATGGAGTGCCTTTTGATTCTACCCACTCTTATCGACCGGGGACAAGGTTCGGGCCTGACGCAATACGAGAAGCATTTAACAACATAGAAATCTTTATGCCGCAGTTTTCAGTTGATTTAGAATCAGTTAACATTGAAGATTTAGGGAACACAAAACATACTGTAGTTGCAAAAGAGATGCTTGATATGGTATCCAAAATCACATCAGAGCTACTCAAAAAAGAAAAACAAATCATCATTTTAGGTGGAGAACATCTAATCACTCTCGGAACTTACACCAGTTTTCCAAAAGAAACAGGTTACATTGTTTTTGATGCACATTATGATCTTCGCGATGAATACGCTGATGCTAAACTTAGTCATGCTGCATATTTGCGAAGAATAATCGAAAAACAAGGCTCTGATAGAATAATCCATGTTGGCGCAAGGTCATATGTTAAAGAAGAATTAGCATTTAAAGAAGAGCACAAAGTAAAGACCATCTCTGATTGGGATATTCGACATGGCAATGGTCCAAAATTAGTAAAAGACGCAGTCTCAGTATTTGACAAGTTGTATGTTAGCATTGATCTAGATGTATTAGATCCTGCATTTGCTCCAGGTGTTGGTAATCCTGAGGCAGTAGGGATAACTTCCAGAGAGTTATATGAAATGATTTCTTCTCTTAAAGATCAAAAGATTACGGGTGCAGATATTGTGGAGTTGTGTCCAACATTTGATAATGGTGCAACCTCATCCATGGCTGCAAGGTTAATGTCAGCAATTATAGCTATGAATGTGAAGAAATAACTTTTTGATTACTCTGAAAGCCGTCTGAATTTTTCAGGAATGATTCAAGTATTGCCGAGTCTAGATTGTTAGGCACTTTATCATTATTTGATTCTTGTTGAGATTTAAGAGTCATTTTATGAATCATATGTGTAGTTATGACCATGTTGATTTTTTGTATATATGAATAAAGGATATTGTATGTTCAAAAAAATCGACAAGTAACCATGCCTAAATGCAAGATTGAAAACTTTGGGTCATGAATTTTTTTATATATATGAAAATTTAGGGGAATCACGTGTTAAACAACCTTAGGCATTCGTTGCAACCGTATTTACAAAAGATTGGAAGCGGATTTGCAGCAACCGGTCTTTCTCCTAATTTTTGGACAGGAGTAGGGATTGCATTTGCGTTTGCTTCAGCAATTGCATATGGCTTGAATATTGAGTTTGCGCTAATCATTGGTGGCGCTCTTTTACTAGTATCAGGATTTTTTGATATTGTGGATGGCCAAGTTGCTAGAGTTACTAATAAGACATCAAAGAAAGGTGCATTTCTTGATTCTATATTTGATAAAATTGCTGAAGTTTTAATATTTCTTGGAATTTTAATTGGTGGATTTGCAGAGCCATATTTAGTGTTGTTAGCAATCACATTATCTTTGTTGGTTAGTTATACTAGGGCACGAGCAGAATCACTTGGAATAAAACTTCAAGGAATTGGTATTGGAGAACGTGCAGAAAGATTGTTAGTAATAGCTATAATTGGCATGATTGGATTCATGGAATATGCAATAGTGATAGTGATTGTAATAGCTGGAATAACCTTAATTCAAAGAATTCTTGCTACTACAAAACAATTAAATGAATAATTTAACGTAGTCTTCCACGATCTCTTCTTCTAGATTCTGATCTTATTTTCAATATGCCAAAATGTATGGCACACGAAATGCAATACCATTTTAAGATTCTAGGTGATGCAATGTAGGCTCCTTGTGCGCGTAACTCTTTTGCAAGAGTATGCTCTACTAGATTTAGTCTAGATGTAACCTTTTTTGCTTTATCACTAGGTACCGTAGCACCACAATTTGTACACTGAATACGGGTAGAAGATCCCTTTCCACCTTTTCTACGTCCTCTACTGGCACGCTTTAGTGGCATGGAATATCCTCCTCCTTCTTCCTAATATGCTTGTGTTTTTACTGATGATTTCTACGCGAGTCTTTTATTGAAACAAGACAAAAATCAGTAAGATAGGAACGTGGGGAATCTTATTGTCCTCACAATCTGTCTGACCGACCATAGCCCTTTGGTATGAGCTATTTGGGAATTATTTCCTAAAAACGCTCTGCCAAAGATACAAATTTCATTTAAAAAATTTAAAGTACATTTTATTAGAAATAGCATGAAAGGATTATGCCACTCGTGCTTGACGTCTAATGTTGAGCTCGTCATAGTTAAAGGCAAAATTCTATGTAAAGACTGCCATAAAAAAATAAAGGAAACCTAATAATCTCATTAAATTCGTAGTAAGAAAATGAAATTCGCTGTATTTTCTCATTGCACCATTGATACTATAGAACTTGATACCTCTTCTAATGAACAGATTGGGGGGGCTGCATGCTATTGTGGCATTACTGCAAGAAACCTAAAGTTTGATGCCAAAATTCATACCAAGTTTGGAAATGATTTTCCAAAGGAATTTCTTTTAAGAAATAAAATAGAATTTGAAAATGCGTTATCTGAACAACCAACAACTAGATTTAAAATCACAATTTCAGGAACAGATAGAACATTATATCTTCTAAACACCTGTGAGCCAATTGAATATTCAAAAACAAATGCTGATGGTATTGTTATTAGTCCTGTATATCATGAGATTACAAATGACATGTACAAAAAAATTAAACAAGATTCAAGTTTTGTGTTACTAGACCCTCAAGGATTCCTACGCCAAACAGATTCTGAAAATAGGATCATTTTAGAAAAAACTGACATTGATCTATCAAAAATTTCTGCAATAAAAACTAGCCCTGATGAGCTTTTTTGTCTAACAAACAATATTGAAATTGAAGCTATGAAAAATCTTCAAAAAAGGGGGGTCGAACATGTTATTGTCACTAATAAAAGAGAAATTAGTATGCTTGTAAAAGATAAACTATATTCTATTACTCTTCCTAATCTAGAATTATATGATACGACTGGAATTGGAGATATTTTTTGTTCAACATTTTGCTGCACCATGTTAAAAGAAAAGGATTTTTTTTGGGCTTTGTGTTTTGCAGGAGGAGCAGCTCAAGCAGCAATTGAATCTAAAGAAATTGGGCTAGAAAAAATTCCTCCAAAGGGTGTTATAGAGACTAATGCATCATATTTCTACAATCAAATAAAATTTAAACAGGTCTAGTTTTTATTGAACAAAATATTGTAATTGTTTTATGCAAATTGGCATCTTTGACGCAGGAATTAACGAGTCAGCAGTCAAATCTATAAAAAATGAATTAGACAACGCAGGAATTCGTTCTTTTACTATTAGTTCCCGTTCCCCCCCCAAAACAGCTGATTGTATTATCGTACTAGGAGGAGATAGAGGGGTTCGAAATTATTTTCATGGAAATGATGGTTCAAACATTCCGGTATTAGGCATTGGCGAATCTGAATCAAGTGGTTTTTTAGCTCAGATTGATCTAAAAGAGTTTTCATCATATCTTAATCGATTAAAAAATCAAAATTACAAAATAGAAGATGTACCAAGAATTGGAGTAAAAATTGATGGAAAAAATGTCTATCCCGTACTCAATGATGTAGCTGTCTTTACTTCTAAGAGTGCCACCTTGATGGAATACACTTTACGAGTAAATGATGAAGAAGTATGGCATGATAGCAGCGATGGTGTAATAATATCGACGCCAATTGGCTCTTCGGCTTATTCTATGTCAGCTGGAGGGCCTGTAATTTTTCAAGATTCACCAGTTTTTGGAATAATCTCTGTAAACTCTCTTGATGTGACTAGACGTCCTCTAATTGTTTCTAACGAAAGTCTAATTGAAGTTGATGATATTTCATCTAGACTCTACTGTGAAGCGATATTAGATGGAATAGACCGATACAAAATCAATAAAACTTTAGAATGTAAGAAATTCAATCCTGCCAAAATCATCAGAATGAAAAAAGACTCCACTGCAATTTCTGCACTTGCTAAAAAGGTACATCTTGCCGAAGATCTTCTCAGCATGCCTCCAAGCTCAAAATTATTACTAAAGATTCTTGAATATGAAGGTGCTATGACTCAAAAAGAACTTTTAACTAAAACAATGTTGCCAGACAGGACGATAAGATTGGCACTTAGCCATCTGTTAGGTAAGGGGTATGTTAAAAAGAAGGTTTCAATTCGCGATGCTAGACAAAAAATCTATGAAATTTCTAAATTAGATTAACTAAAAAATAGAACGCCACTCCTAGGAACAAAAAATGAAGCAATTTCGTTATGACTAGGTAATGACGGAAGGCATGATTTGTTGGAAATTTGTTAAGTATTACAAAGGCTTGTTTAAAACAATGAGAAAATCTGTTGGTATCATTATAGGCTTTTTAGTAATCCTTATTGTAATTTTATTAAGTATTGGATTTGGTACAGCTGGTTTGCTACCCTCTATTTTGAATACGCATAAACAAACGATTGTAGATGCGACGATTGTGGTTCCCCCCATGGAATATGTTATTTATCCAATCGATCCTCACTTATCTTACAATAGTTGTAAAATTCAAGGAACATTTTCGGTTAGAGGTGATAGTGATGACATAAGAGTATATGTTGTAGACAAACAAGGTTTTGACGCTTTTAGGAGAGATGATAAATTTAAAGCATATTTTTCTACACCACAACAAATAGGTGGTGATATTGCTGCAACAGTACCATGTGATAGAACAATTTACTTAGTTTATGATAATTCATTCTCTCTTATCACAGGTAAAACAGTAACTACTAAAGTTGATTTTGAATTTGAACAAATTTTCCAAGATCCCAATAAGTTATATTTAGACGATGACATTTTTCAGCCCTCAGTTCCAGAAAAACCTGTTGTAGATCCTAATGATGGCTATTATGATCCTGGCGAATAATGACCATTACAGCACACAAAAACCATTACAACATAAAATTTCTAAAAGACTATGGCATCTTAATAAAACAAAAAGATAATCAGATACATCTTACAGACGGAGCAAATCCATTTACTTCAAAAAAATAGAATAGTCATTCTTACACTATCACTTCTCTACACCCATTTACAATTTATTCGTAAAATATTACAACTTTTTCTCTAAAAATTAGAAATCATATGATGTTTGAAAGATATTACATACAAATATTCTTAAGAATTTTCGTATATATGTAAAATATAGAAATGTCTCATATTGTATGCCAGGAAATTGGGAATTGTAAAGTAACAGATTATGCATTTGTTAGACGAATTCTTGTTCCTTTTAATGATGCCAGACATGCACCTAACGTGATTGGTTTTGCCATGACTTTGGCAAAAATAATGGGTGCATCTATTACAATTGTATCTGTAGTCAATAAGGATCTTCAGAGAAGCTGGGTAAATGGCACTCCAAGTCGAGAAAAATCAATATCACTTAGCAGTGTTGATATTTTAAAAAAGGGAATTAAAAAGTTAGAAGAACAAGCCAAAAAGTTTCAAATCCCATTTGACTATACAATAATCCCATCAAGAAAAGTATCCGACTCTATATTGTCATTAATCGATTCCCAAAAAATTGATCTTGTTGTAATGGGAACAAAAGGTAACGCAATGTGGAAAGAGATGTTATTAGGAAGAGTTTCAAGTTCTGTGGGATTAAATGCTAAATGCCCAGTTTTATTAGTAAAGTAAAATTGGAAACACACAAAATTACTATCATCCAAATTTGTAAATGACTTTACAATTTCACTAAATCGCTTTGATAGTTAAAGTAACTCTAACAATCACTTCGAGTTAGATGCAGCTTCTAAAAATGCCTTAAACGTTTCTTCAGGAAAACCAGGTCTACTACTGAATTCAGGATGAAATTGTACTCCAAAAAAGAATTTGTGTGATGGAATCTCTAATATCTCCATTCTTTTTCCATTATCACTTTCTCCGGAAAAGACCATCCCTTTTTCAATAAACATGTCAATGTACTCTTTATTGAACTCGAATCTATGTCTATGTCGTTTGGAAATGAGTTTGGAATTGTAGACTTTGTATGCTAAGGAATTTTCTTTTACATTGATATCATTTGCTCCTAATCGCAACGAACCTCCCATATTTGCAACAGCTTTTTGTTCAGGTAGCAAATCAATTACAGGATTTGTTGTTTTAGGATCTATTTCTGTAGAATTTGCACCATTCAAACCACATACATTTCTTCCAAATGCAACTGCAGCCAACTGAAAACCAAAACATATCCCTAAGTATGGTATGTTTTTTTCACGAGCAAAATTTGCAGTTTTTATTATTCCCTCAGAACCCCGTGTTCCAAAGCCTCCAGGAACAAGTATCCCATCAAAACTCTCTAATTTTTCCATGTTTCCATTTAGAGTTTCAGAGTCAATCCATTCTATTGATACGTTTTTACCAATTGATGCTCCTGCATGCTTTAATGCATGGTTTACACTAACATAGCTATCAGTTAAAGTAACATATTTTCCAACCATTGCAATATTTACTGTTTTTTCATATTTCTTTATTGAATTAACAATTGAATTCCATTTATCCCAGTTTGCTGATGCGTTGACTAATCCAACCATGCCAAATTTTTTAAAAATAATGTTTACTAGATCTTGATCATACAAAATTTGTGGTACTTTAAAAATAGAATCTACATCATGACAAGAAAATACATCTTTTATAGAAACATTAGTAAACATGGAAATCTTTTTCTTGGTTTTTTCTAATAGTGGACTGGTGCAACGAACTGTAAGTAAATCAGGTTGAATGCCAATCCTTCGTAATTCCTGTACACTATGTTGTGTTGGTTTAGTTTTTTGTTCTCCTACTACATCAAGTGATGGAGCCAAAGTAACATGGACAAAAATGACGTTTTCAGGACCGTCTTCTGTTCTAATTTGTCTTAAAGCTTCAAGAAATGGTAAGCTTTCTATGTCTCCTACAGTTCCTCCACATTCGACTACTAAAATATCGAGTTTTTCATATTGTGCAATCTTTCTAATGCGATTTTTAATTTCATCTGTGATATGTGGAATTATTTGTACACATGCTCCAAGATATTCTCCTCTTCGTTCTGCTTCAATTACCTTAGAATAAATTTGAGCAGTAGTGATATTGTGAGATTTTGGAATGTTTTGATTTAGAAATCTTTCATAATTTCCAATATCCATATCACATTCGCCCCCATCATCTGTAACAAAGACCTCTCCATGAGCTACTGGATTCATGGTTCCTGCATCATAATTTAGGTAGGGATCTATCTTTACACAAGATACCTCCTGATTTGATAATTGTAACAATTTTGCTATTGAAGATGAAACAACGCCTTTTCCAAGGCCAGACATAACTCCTCCCGTAATGAAGATAAATTTCGTCTGCACATATGGGAATAGAAAATCCCATATTTATTCGTCACATTATTTGGTAGTGTTTTTCAGACTTTTTGTAAAAGTAGCAATTTTTGATTCGATTTTTTTAAAGGGAGTTTGATCTATTAATCGAAGAAATGCACTCCCTACAATGATGGCATCTACCCCTAGAGATAAAAAATTCCTTGCATCATCTGGGGTATTAACACCAAAACCAATTCCAACGGGGATTTTTTTATTCACAATTTTTTTTGTCTTTTTAATTGCATCAATAGTATATTTCTGAATTCTAGTCTGCATTCCTGTAGTGCCATAGATTGATACTAGATACAAAAACCCAGATGTTGCTTTTAGAATTTTTTTAATACGTTCTGTACTGGTATTAGGCGAGATCAAAAATATAGTATCTAATTGGTTTTTCCTTGCTGCATCCAAATAGGTCTTGGATTCTTCTACTGCCATATCTGGCAAAATCAACCCATCTATCCCAACACTTTTTGCCCGTTTCATGAATTTATCAAATCCTTTTCTATATAGTATGTTAGTATAAGTCATCAACACTAACGGCACATCAGTTTCTTTTCGAATTTTTTTTATTATTTGAAAAAAATTTTCAAGTTTAGTTCCTTTGTTTAAGGATATTGTACTTGCATTTTGAATTACAGGTCCATCAGCAATAGGATCTGAAAATGGAAATCCAACCTCAATAATGTCAGCTCCTCCTTTTAATAATCCCCTTATTGCAGATATTGTAGTTTTTTCATTTGGATACCCAACCATTATGTATGCAATTAGGGCTTTTTCTTTTTTCTTTTTAAGCTCTAAAAATTTATTTTTAATTCTTGACATGTTTTTTCATGTATTCCTCAACAACCTCTACGTCCTTATCACCTCGACCTGACAGGGTAACCACTATTGATTCTGACTTGGGTCTTTTTTTTGCAAGTTTAATTACATCTGCAATGGCGTGTGCAGATTCCAAAGCAGGGATTATTCCTTCGGTTCTAGTTAATAACAAAAATGCATCAATTACTTCTTTGTCTGTAGCACTATGATATTTTACCCTGCCAGTGTCCTTGAGATAGGAATGTTCAGGCCCTACTCCCGGATAGTCTAGTCCTGCTGAGATGCTATGCGTTTCACGAATTTGACCCTCTTTGTCCTGTAATAGATAGGTCATCATTCCATGAAGTACCCCTTTTGAACCTGCGCTAAGAGTGGCTGAATGTTTATCAGTTTTTAATCCAAGACCCGCGGCTTCTACACCTATCATTTCTGTATCACTATCAAGTAATGGATAAAATGTTCCAATAGCGTTTGATCCTCCCCCAACACAAGCAATAACTGCATCCGGAGTTTTATTATTAATTTTCTTCATCTGTTTTTTTATTTCTTCACCAATGACTGATTGAAAGTCACGTACCATAACAGGATATGGATGTGGACCAACTGCAGACCCTAATAGGTAATATGTAGTATCAACATTTGTAATCCAATCTCGAATTGCCTCATTTATTGCATCCTTGAGTGTTTGAGAGCCAGATTTTACTGGATGTACTTTTGATCCTAAAAGATTCATTCTAAATACATTGAGCTTTTGACGAATTGTATCCTTGTATCCCATGTAGACCTCAGAATGTATTCCAAGACATGCACATGCCATTGCAGTAGCAACTCCGTGTTGTCCTGCCCCAGTTTCTGCAATAATGCGTTTCTTTTTCATTTTTTTGGCGAGAAGTGCTTGTCCAAGTGTATTGTTTATCTTATGAGCTCCGCCATGAAGCAAGTCCTCTCTTTTAAGATAAATTTTTGCACCCCCGATTTTTTCTGTAAGGTTTTTTGCAAAGTAAAGTGGGGTTGGCCTTCCAGCGTAATATTTTAGATAATAGTCCAATTCTTTTTTGAAATTTTTATCATCTTTGAATTTTAGATAATTCTCTTCTAGCTCCTCAATTGCAGGAACAAGGGTTTCAGGAATGTATCTTCCACCATAGTCCCCAAATCTGCCTTGTTTTGGAAGACTTGTTTTCATATCGCATTCACCAATTGACTGACACTCTCTTTGATATTATCGCTTTTCATTATACTAGAGCCAACAAGGAAAGCATTTGCGCCACAGCTATGGAGAAAGCGAATATCTTCTGGAGTTTCAATCCCACTTTCAGAAATCACTATTCGGGATTGTTCATAATTTTCTAAAATTCTCTTTGTATTGTTGATGTTTACTTCTAAAGTATCTAGATTTCTATTGTTTATGCCTAAAATATCAGCCTCTGTTTTTAGCGAATTTTTAAATTCTTTTCCAGTATGAGATTCTAACAATATTTTGAGGCTATTTTTATGCCCATATTCTATTAATTCATCAATTTCATTGACAAAACCTTGATCAAACAAGGATTGAATTAACAAAATGTAATCTGCTCCAATTTTTTTGGCTGCATCAATTTGGATTTTATCAATAATAATGTCTTTCATTAGTAGGGGTACTCTCACCTCCTTTCTTATTTTAATAAAAAATTCTGGCGATCCAGAAAATAAATGTGGTTGTGTTAGTATAGATAATGCTTTTGCACCACCATCAATCATAGATTTTGCAATTCCAACAGGATCTGATTTTTTTTTAATTTCCCCTAATGATGGAGAAGAAAATTTTATTTCTGTGATTAGAGTAGCATGTTGATTTTCTTTAATTATTTTAATAAAATCCTGATTTGATTGGGACAAGTTTTCCTTAATATCATAAACGCCATCGTTTATTGCAGTTTTAGAATTTTCAAAAAGTTTTCGAAGAACTCCCTCCATGACTATTCAAATCCCTCTAATTTTTTTATATCCCCGCAATAGCGAACAAAGTCTTCAAAAAGACTGTATGACGTTCCGCTTTTAATTATGTCAAGTGCAATTTCAATTCCCTCCTCAAAACTATTTGCAATATTAGCAACCAATAGACCACCAGCAGCATTTAATGCAGTAATTTCCATCATTGCATTGTTTGCAGTATTATTTAGAACTGAAACAAATGCATTTACAGCTTCATGTTTGTTTGTAATTTGAATTTCTTTTATCTGTGGTTTAGTTAATCCTAGTTTTTCTGGATCTACAATCATTGGAGTTATTATTCCATTTTTTAGAAAACACACTTTATTTTTTGATGTAGTGGATAGCTCATCTAATCCATCTTGTGATCTTACAGTCATTATGTTTTCAGAACCTCGTTTTTTTAACAATAATGCCAATCTTTCTAAAAGATCATCTGAGAATACTCCAATTAACTGATTTTTTACTTGAGCTGGATTGGTTAATGGGCCTAATAGATTAAATGCTGTTCTTCCCCCTAGCATTTTTCTTGCATTTGCTACGTTTTTCATCGCAGGATGAAACTTTTGAGCAAACATAAATCCAATTCCAAATTTATCGATAATCTGCGTAACTCGTTCTGGAGATGAATTCAAATCATAGCCAAAATACTCAAAAATGTCTGCACTTCCTGAAACTCCTGATATTGAACGATTACCATGTTTTGCAACAACTCCCCCTGCTGCAGCAATTACAAATGAGGCAGTGGTAGATATGTTAAATGTCTGTAAATTATCTCCTCCAGTACCACATACATCAATAATTGTTCCTTTACGCTTTGGAGAAATATGTAATGCAAAGGCTTGCATTTTATCTAACATTCCAAGTAACTCATCATCAGATTCACCTTTATCTCGAAGAGATTTTAAAAAATCACTAATATTTTCATCTGAGACATTTCCACTCAAGATATCTTCCATTGCATTACTGATTTCATCATAAGAAAGATTATTTTTATTTTTTAATTTGGATAACACGTCTGCAATCATTTATTTTTCACCATTTTTACAAAATTTTCTAGAATCTTTTTTCCTTCTGGAGTCATAATAGATTCAGGATGAAATTGTACTCCTTCTATGAGGTATGTTTTATGACTGACACCCATAATCTCTCCATCATCTTCAGCCATTGCGGTAATCTTTAGACTGTCAGGAATTATTGTCTTATCACCTACCAATGAGTGATACCTTGTTGCCTGAAATGGATTTTTTACATCTTTGAATATTGGATCTTCATAATGCTTGATTAGACTGGTTTTTCCATGTCTAACATGTCCTGCATTTACTACTTTACCACCAAAACAGTGGATAATTCCCTGATGTCCTAAACAAACTCCAAGTATTGGAACTGTTGGGCCTAATTTTGTAATAACATCATTACAAATTCCAAAGTATTTTTTTTCTTCAGGGGTTCCAGGACCTGGAGAAATAATTATTGCATCATAGTTTTTTTCTTTGATGTCATCAATAGAGATTTTATCATTACGTATAACGTCGGAGTTGACACCTAGTTCCCCTAAAATTTGGGCTAAATTATACACAAACGAATCATAATTATCAATTATGAGAAACTTCATTTCGATGCCTCCTTTAATGCTAAAATCATAGCATTTGCTTTGTGTTCTGTTTCTTTTAGCTCATTTTCAGGTATAGAATCAGATACAATTCCAGCACCGGCTTGAACAAATCCTTTTGAACCATCAAAAAATATACTCCTAATGGCAATGGCAAAATCGCAACAGCCATTAAAAGAAAAATATCCTACCGCCCCTGCATACGCCCCTCTTGAATGAGGTTCTTGTTCATCAATTATTTCCATAGCCCTTACTTTTGGGGCTCCAGATACAGTACCCGCTGGAAAAACTGCTTTGAAAGCATCAAACATGTCATATTTTTTATCTAGATTTCCTACCACATGAGTAACCATATGTTGAACATGACTGAATCGCTTAACTTCCATTAATTCTTCAACATGAACTGAGCCGTATTTGCAAACCCTTCCAATATCATTTCGTCCCAAATCAACCAACATAGTATGCTCTGCAATCTCTTTTTCATCATGTAGCATTTCTTGTTTTAGTTGCTCATTTTGTGTTTCGTCATCAGTAATTTTTCTTGTACCTGCAATTGGAAAAGTTTCTACAACATCTCCAGTCACTCTAAGCAACATCTCTGGGCTTGCACCAATAATCGTTCTATCATTCATTTTCATATGATAAAGATATGGAGAAGGATTCATACTGCGTAAAATTTTGTAAACTTTTAGATAATCTCCATTAGCTTCAAAATTAAATCTTCTTGAGAGAACTACCTGGAATATATCCCCGTCATGGATATATTTTTTTGCTTGATCAACAATTTTTACAAATTTTGATTTATCCAAGTTTACTGAAATTTCTGAAACATGAAAATCATCAAATTTATTTTCTGATAGTTTTATTTTGTTTATTCGGTTTTCGTTATAGTAAAAATAAAATGATTTATTTTGTTTGTTATCATACAAAATTCCATCTTCATATATCCCAAATTCCATTAACGGCATATCTATTGAATGCGATTGAGGAATTTTTTCCCATAATGTTACTGCGTCATAATTTATGACACCTACTGCCCCTCCCAAGTATCTATACGATTGGTCAGATATTTTTTCAAGAAATTGCTTAAGTGTTTTCAAAGGGTCATCTGTCTTAATTATTTTTTGAGTTCCATTCTTGTATAGAAAAATAACTTTGTCAGAATATCCTTTTACAATTATTGATGGATCAAATCCCATGATTGAAGTTTCTGCTAATTCCTCTGGACCAGTAAGTGATTCAAACAAAAACGAATGTGTGTAATTCCGTGAAAATTTATTGTATATTTCAAATTGAGTGCCAGTTAGCTCTAGGGGTATTACTTTAGGATTGTTGCGTCCAAATATGGCCACCCATGATAGGCATCATAATTATGTTCTCTATTTAAAATTTCTACTAAATAATTCGGGCTGGAGTTTGTTCTTATGATACAAACATGTTCTTAATTGTTAATTTCACGTTGCAATCATATAGGAACTGAGGGACTTCCCAAGCCCAGTTATGCCCCTCCATTTTGGGATCCTCAGTCTCCTTTAATTACGGTATGGTACGGTACCTTTATATGCGATCAGGTGTAATTAATCTCATGAGTCAATTGCTTGTAAGAAAAACAGGGTCTAGACTTTACCAAGACCTTATTTTTCCAGCCAAAAAATCTTGTTTAGATACAATTGCAGTTGAAGCTTCATGTTATGTATGTGGCAAAGGTCTTGAAGATGGCTATTCGATTACTGCAAAAAATTCCGCTTCTGGAACCATGCTATTTTGTGACAAGCACTACTCTGTAGTGTAATCAACAGGTTTTGTTATGGCTCCTTGAGAAGCTGATCCTACAAGAGAAGCATATTTTGCTAATGCTCCTGATGTATAATTTGGCTCTGGTCTAACCCATTTTTTTCTTCTTTGTTCTAAATCCTCTCTAGATATATGAAGATCAATTGCATTAGTCTCAATATCAATTGTTATCTCATCCCCGTCTTTGACAAGAGCTATTGGTCCACCTACAAAGGCTTCAGGTGCTATATGGCCTACCATTAATCCACGAGTGCCTCCAGAAAATCTACCATCTGTAGCCATTGCAACTTTTTTCCCTAATCCTTGACCGATAAGAGCTGCAGTAGTAGCTAACATCTCTCGCATTCCAGGACCACCTTTAGGACCCTCATATCTAATTACTATCACATCTCCTTCTTCTATTTCACCTTTTGAAACTGCATCAAAAGCATACTCTTCTCTATCAAACACTCGTGCTTTCCCAGTAAATTTAGTCATCTCCACTCCAGCAGTTTTGATTACTGCCCCATCAGGAGCCAAACTTCCTTTTAGAATAACTGCAGTTCCAACATTATGAATTGGATTATCAACTGATTTTACAATGTTTTGTTTTACTTCTGGAATACTCATTGACTTTAGATTTTCATGAATTGTTTTGCCAGTAACTGTAATACAATTCCTATTTATCAGTCCTTTATCATCTAATTTTTTTAAAACAAATGGAATTCCGCCAATTTTATCTAATGAATTCATTACATAGCTTCCACCTGGCTTCATATCCGCAAGATGCGGAGTCTTTTTTCTAATTCTCTCAAAATCATCATATGTTAGTTTGAGTTTGGCTTCATAAGCTAAAGCCAATAGGTGCAATATTGCGTTTGTTGAGCCCCCTATAGCATTTAACATTGTAATTGCGTTCTCAAACGCCTCAAAAGTCAAAATATCGCGAGGTTTGATGTTTAATTCTAATAATTTTGCACAAGCCTTTCCAGTATCAAAGACTATCTTTTCTCTTCTATCATCTTCTGCTGGAGGACTGGCACTTCCAGGTAATGCAAGACCAATAGCTTCAGAAATAGACGCCATTGTATTTGCAGTAAACATTCCACCACAAGAACCAGCATTTGGACATGCAGCATTTTCAATATTTTTTAAAGCTTCAAGTGATAACTGTCCTGCATCATATGCTCCTACTGCTTCATACACATCTACTATAGTTAATTCACGTCCATCTAAGATTCCTGGCATTATGGTTCCGCCATAAACAAAAACAGACGGTAGATTCAATCGAGTCATTGCCATCATAGTTCCAGGTAAGCTCTTATCACATCCTGCAATTCCTACTAAGGCATCATACTGATGAGCTCGTACCATTAATTCTATAGAATCAGCAATTACCTCTCGAGAAACTAGTGAAGATTTCATTCCTTCGTGTCCCATAGCAATTCCATCACTTACTGCTATGGTACTAAACTCTCTTGGGGTAGCTCCCCCTTCTAGAACTCCTTCTTTTGCTTTTTGAGCTAATCCTCCAAGATGAATATTACATGGGGTAGCTTCATTTCCAGTGTGACATACACCAATGAATGGTTTGCGCAGATCATCATCAGTTAATCCCATTGCCTTGTACATTGCTCTATGTGGAGAACGTGCAGTACCTTCTACAACATTCCTACTTGAAATTTCCATCGATAATACACTCCAAACATATTGCCATAATTTAGGGTTTCTTGAAAACTATATCTCTAATTGTTGTAATTAGAAATTTTTTGCTAGGATAGGATTGGTTGAGCGTCTAATTCTGCTAATTGGGCATCGACTTGTGTTTGATTTTCATTACCATAGGAAATTAATATTCTATCTCCATCTTGAAATACCAAATCTGTTATGCTGGGAACTGGATTATGATTAACATAAAACTTTAAAGAATAATCTTCATTTGTACAAAATTCTCTTCCATCTGGGAAAATAAAACATTCATCAGTTAGATTGATTCCCATTGTTTCAAACATATAACCAAGAGTCACGCCTGTTGAATGCCTGTGAACTGTGGTACCATCCTGAGCTTCAAAATGTATCCAGCTACTCTTAATCTGATAAGCAGGAAGTGAGAAATCAAAACTATCACCAAAAATTTTGACTAACATAGAAGAATGTACATGCTCATCTCCAAGTATGCCAGCTCCTGGAGGTGCGCCTGGAGCACTTTCACTAAGATTTGCAAAATTGTATACAGATACACCTACAATAGCGGCTATGCCGCTAAGAATCGCTACAGCTATCAAAGTATGCTTTCTTTTTTCTTTTATACGTTGAGTCGCAAAACTGTCCCTTTTTTCTTCTCGTTCTATTCGTGATTTTTTGCCCATGTGTAGTCAATTTACGAAAATTCCCTTAATTAATTAACTGAATCAATGGAAAAACCATTAAATAAAATACAGCGTCGGATCTTAATATGGTCTGTATTTTTTGTGATATCATACAAGGAAAAAAACAAGGTCATTTCATTTACGAAGATGATACCCATGTTGCATTTTTAGATAAATACCCAATTGACCATGGTCATTCTCTTGTTTTACCACGGGAGCATTTTGAAAAAGTAACTGATATGACTGCAGATAAAGTAGGAGATCTTTTTTCTAAGATTCCTAAAATTGCAAAAGCCATTATACAAACTACAAATGCAGATGCCTTTAGTATGGCACAAAATAATGGAAGGGCTGCAAAACAAATTGTACCACATGTGCATGTACATATTATCCCAAGATTCAATGACAAAGGCACCATCTGGACAAAAAGAGAAATCGGAAATGATGATGCATTGAAGATCCTTGCTGAAAAAATTCGTAAATGCATCTAATTCTCATGATTTTTTTATATTAAAATTAGCGATTTCGTTTGTTCAGCATAAACAAACTCGTCTTAAAAGGGACTGTGTTTAATTTATAAATAGAAGATGACGTTAAATATTCTAGTCGCAGAAGACAATGAATTTACTGCAAAACAATACAAAACTGCATTAGAAAAGAAAGGTCACCGGGTAACGTTAACTAAAGACGGTGAAGAATGTTTTGATGTATATAATGATGAGGTCAAATATTCAGAATTATTTAAAAAATCAAAGCAATCTCCATTTGATATTGTACTGTTAGATCAAAGCATGCCAAGAAAAACTGGAATTGAAGTTGCCAAAGAAATTTTAGGTCTTAGAGGTAATCAAAGAATAATATTCTTGTCAGCATATGCACAGAAAATATTGGTTGGTGCTGATAATGTCAAAGAAGACACGATACAAATTCTACAAAAACCATTTTCATTAGATTTTTTGGTAAAAAAAATTGAAGGAAGAATTCTCAACTCTCGTGCAAACAGAACTCTTGAAGACAGGATAAAAGGAGATCAAGTAAACAACTTAATGACAATAACACAAGATAAAGAAGCCATACGATAATTGTTATTGATTTGGATTATATCTTAAAACGGCTCCAATCTTTCCAATACTTGATAGCATTACTCCGTGCTCTGCTTTTCCAGAAACAACTTCAATTGTTGTACCAGTTTTTGTAGCAATTAAAGAAAGATAATCTACAATGTCTTGTTCGATTACTTCAGAATCTGTACTTTTACAATTTGGGCATGGTGAATTTAAGAACTCAGTTTTTTTTGGTATTACCTGTGGACGTTCAACAATTACTTCTTGGATATTTTTACATCTCTTACATGTAGCTTCAACCCTATGTAGGTTAGTATCATCAGTTATCACCAGTTTATCGACAACATTATTCTTCAAGTATGAAATCACCTCTTTCATTCCATAAGATCCAAGTCCAGTGTTTGTATTGATATGTTTGAACAAATCTTCTACCATTTTTTTCTCTTCAACCATTCTATAGTCTGATAAAATTTCACCTGATTTTGCAAATGCTTCTCGAATACCTTCTGATCCAGAATAGGATGCATCTATCGTATCTAAAATCATATCCTGTAATCGATATTCAAGGTAATTATTATTGATAAATTCCTCTTTGGTAGGACCTGGTCCAGAGATAATTAGTCCTTTAATAGGATAAATATCTATAAAATACTCTTTGGTAATTGCTGCTACTCTATTAAAAAAATATGTAAGCTCCATCTCACGTAGTTTTTGAAATCTTTTTGCAGACTGGCCACCCTGTCTATGTTTTCCTGCAACCCCAGACCCTGTCTCCTTTAGAACTTCTATCTTATCCCCATGTAATAACCCCCATCCAGCATCTTTAGAATCAATTGCAAGAAATCCTATTAGATTTTCATCCTTGAGCATGTCTTTTAGAATATCTACATGAAAATGGTCATCGCATCTATACAGAAATGTCTTCAAATCTTTGGGTGGATCAATTTCATAGACTGTAACCACCTCGCTTCCAAGTGGTCCACCTCCTTCAGGTGGCAAAGCCCCACAAAACATTACCAAACCTCGTTCTGGAGTTTTTTTGTACATCTTTAATCTTTGAACTACTTTAGATAAAGAATCCACTACGTGAGTTCGTGTTAAATCTGATTTAATATTATCCGCAGTTCCCTGTTCCTCTCTTAAACTAGTAATCACCTCGTGAAGTTGTTTGCCTTGTGGAACATACAAGCTAATTAACTCAGTTCCACGACCCGTTTTTTGGGATAACTCCTCTAACGTCTTTCTTATTTTGTAAAGTTTTACAGAATCTTGCTTTTGTATCGCTATTTTGCCCATGTTTCAATTTGTTTGAGGATATGAATATTAAGTTTGATTGGCTTTTTTAGAGATTAATTAGATAGTGCCAATTTGGACCTATTATTTTGAAAAATTTACCGCACTAAACATTACCTATGCCATGACATAGAAATCTATGGTAAGCCGTACGATTGGAAAACTATATCCTATTCCGTTAGATGACTATCCAAAACTTTTAAGATACAAAGTTTCTGAAAAGGGAATATTCTATATCGAAGATTTGATTCGAGAGATTTACGTAGAAAACAAGGAATTGTCTTTGAATAAATTAACTCAATTAGGCCTTTTATTAAAAACTTACATTTGCCAAACTAAGCGTATTGACGAAGAAGCAATGTTTCGAGATATTTCAGATCGAGCCAAAAAATATGGTGGGGTGGAAACTGATTTTATCAAAGAAGTGCTAAATAGCCTTACAATGCGCGATTTTATTGCTCCAAATCCGCAATATGATCCTAGGGTTGCTATTAGAATACACCAAAAGGATAGAAATTAAGTATACTTTTTTGTAAATCGTATGTTCGAAACGAACACAGAACTCAGTATATTTAGAAAATATAAAACAAGACAAATGGTAAAGGAACATCACAAAACAAAAGACAATTCCAAAAAACTTTCATTAAATAATACAGATATTCAAATTAGAAAAGCCGAAGAATATATGAAAAAAATTAATGAACAACTATCTGATCGTGTATCTAGAATTGATAAAATCAAAAATTCGCATGCAAAATTTGAACATCAGATTGAAAAATTACAATCTGGGAAAAATCTGCAATCCAAAAATCCCATTATGGATATAATAGATGAGATTATTGATGTCCCAGAAGCAATTAAGGTAAATTCAGAATTATCGACTCTTATTGAAAAATACGCTACTGAAAAACTCGATTTAATGAAAAAATTATTCAATAATGAAAAAAAGCAAACAAGGGAACTTAATCAAAAATTAAAGGAAAATTTATCTAGTATTGCAATTTCTGAACTGAAATTAAAACGAGAGCGTGATAATTTAGAGATAGAATTACGAGAAAAAACAAAAAGACTAGTTCAAGCTGAAAGACTTTCAGCTATTGGAGAGTTATCTGCTCGCTTAGCACATGATTTGAGAAACCCTTTAACTGTAATTAAAGGAGTTGTTGAAATTACCAAAACAAGAAATAATCTAAACAACATAGGCTTTTCTTCAAAACAAATTGACATGATGGAACGGGCAATTTCTAGAATGTCAAATCAAATTGATGATGTTTTAGAATTTGTAAAGATTCAATCTTTACGAACTACTAGAAATTCACTTTTGGATACAATTGGATTATCATTAGCAAAAATAAAGAAATCAGACAAAATTAAAATAAATATTCCTGACAAAGATGTAGAATTTGTATATGATGCAGATAAGATTGAAGTAGTTTTGGATAATTTGTTAACTAATGCTTTGCAAGCAATTAATGATAGTGGAGAAATTACAATTAGAGTAAATGATCTGGAAAATGATGTTGTTGTTGAAGTAGAAGATTCAGGCAGTGGTGTTCCAGATGATATTATATCAAAAATTTTTGAACCACTTTTTACTACAAAAATCAAAGGTACTGGATTAGGTTTGGCAAGCTGTAAAAGCATCATAGAACAACACGGTGGAAGTATTACAGTAAAAAATAAGCCAAGCACATTCATAATAAAACTACCAAAAATGCTTGAAATCTCAACGATCTAGTTGTTCCAACTCTTCTATCGTTTTTCTAAAAACATCCGCTGGCTGATTTCCCATGATTTTGATGATTTTTTCATCAGTGAAGATCAAAAAAGAAGGCGTCGCATCAATTCCAATTTCTTTGCCAAATTTTTCTAATTCAAGTACTCTTTGACGGTATTTGTGTTCATTAATACACGAATTAAATTCGTCAATTTCCAAATACACAGTAGTTGCAAATTTCTTTAAAGAATCAACAGTAATCCATCCTGTTCTTTCTCCTCCCCAATTAGTATACAATTCATCATGGTATTGCCAATATTTGCCCTGATCTTCTGCACAATATGCTGCTTCAGCGGCTAAAACAGAATCAGGACCGTTTAACGGGAAATCCTTGAAAATAAAATTTGCTCTTCCAGAGTTGATGTATTCATCTAAAATTACATTAAAACTTGATGTATGGAATCTATAGCAGTATGTGCATTGATAGTCTCCCCATTCCAATATCGTTATTGGTGCAGATGGGTTTCCAATCATTGGAGAACCGTTTTTTATGAGATTTTCTCTACTCAAAAGTACTTCCTTATCATCACCTATACCATATAGAAATAATCCAGAAATACCACCAAAAATTATTAGGACTGCTATATAGTACCGGTGTTTCATTATCCTAGTTGTTTTTTTGATGATGTAATTAATTGATCGTATGAAATAAATTCAAAATCATCATCCAACCATTGTACAATAATTTAAATACGCCAGCAAGAAGTGAAATAAAAGATGAGTAAGTTAAGGGGCATAACAATTTTAAAGTCCGAAGTTCCGCTTTATGCTATAATACTTCTCGCAGGAATTTTTGCTTTTGGATTATTTGTTGTGGGCTATGATCAGGGACATATTTTCAGTATAGTTTTAGGTGAAGATGCATATGCTGAGCAATTCATACATGAACTCACTCATGATATGAGACATGCTGCAGGTTTTCCCTGTCATTAAGGTGAAATAAAATTTGAAGACGTCGCTTTTTCTTGCAATAGTGTTATTTTCTGGTTTTTCTGCTGGAATTATTCATGGATTAACAAACCTTGCTCTAGTTGAACCATATCTTGATAAAGCAATTGGAATTGAAAATCAAAATTTATTTGCATCAGGAGAAGCCCAAGACGATCCTTCATTTTGGGTAGAGTATAATTCGTATAGAAACTGGCAAAAAGGGGGACAGATTTTGGCTGGAGGAATATTGGGAATGTCTTTTGGTTCCTTGTTTGGAATTATTTTTGCATTTTCTAGAAAAGCCCTACCTGAAGGACATGATGCCAAAAAAGCCCTTGTTCTAGCTGCAATCATGTGGTTTACAATATTTTTAATTCCATTTCTGAAATATCCTGCAAATCCTCCAACTGTGGGGGATCCAGATACTGTAGTTCTCAGAGGGATTTTGTTTCTCTCGTTTATTGCAATTTCTGGTTTTGGGGCGCTAGGGTTTTATCGTTTATCTAAAAAACTTCAAAAAAGAAAAAAAATTCTATCTATTATTGGTTATGCTGCTTTCATGAGCATAATGTTTGCTCTTATGCCCCCAAACCCTGATGAAATAACAGCACCCATAGAGTTAGTAAACAGTTTTAGAGTAATGTCTCTTGCAGCTGTATCGCTATATTGGATATCTAATGCTATCATTTTGGGTGTCTTGTGGCAACGATTCAAGCCTGACAAACCAATTCAGACGAAAATTCATTAATTTTATTCTAATAATCTAGAATGAGAATTGCAGGTTTAAATAACTCAGCAATGGATAGCACATACTTGAAACGTAGATTAACATTGCCGCAATTAAAAAAATATGATATTACACAAAAAGTAATTGAGGCATTAGCTGATGCAGAATCAAGAGCTATTTTGTTTTCAATAATTAAAAAAGGCAGAACTGCTTCGGATATTTCAGAAAAATGTAAAATTCCATTAAGCTCTGTTTACAAAAAACTATCTGACCTTGAGGATTTGACGCTAGTTGAGGTAGAAAAATGGCTGATTTCAGATAAAGGTAGAAAATTCAAGGTATATCGAAGTAGAATTAGTAAAGCAGATATCAGCATAAAAAAATCAGAACCATCACTTATTTTAGTTCCAAATTAAAGGTGCCAAAAGATTGTCAAAATCAAACATAATTCAACAACTAGATGAATATGACATTACACAGAAAATTATTGAAACAGTGGCAAATGTTTGTTCCAGATCAGTATTATTCTCAATATTGACAGAAGCAAAGGATGCTACTCAAATTGCAGATGAGTTAAAATTATCTATTTCAAACGTGTACAAAACACTAGCACATTTAGAGGATCTTGCACTAGTTAATGTAGATACATTCAAAATTTCTGAAGAAGGAAAAAAAATCAAGATGTATAAAAGCAGAATTGCTGGTGTAGAAATTAAAATAAAAGGTATTGAACCAGTTTTGAATTTATATCCAAATAATGGTCAAGAAAGTTAGTTTTCGCTGAAATAAAATAATATTACATTCTACAAAGATAGAATAACTTGTTAGAATAAAACTGCTGTTTAAATAACTTAGCTCATCCTAATTGAAGATAGGATATGAATTACAAAACCATACTTGCCATTTTAGGAATCATTTTTGGAATAACAATATTGCCTATTGCAGCATCAGCGCAGACAGATGGAATTCCAAGCTGGATTAAAAATAGTGCAGGATGGTGGTCAGAAGGTTTAATCTCTGATAGTGAATTTATGGACGCAATAGAGTACCTAATTGAAAAAGGTACAATACAAATTCCAATTTTTCCAACTGTAACTGAAATCGATACCATCACAATTGGTTTCATACCAACAGAAAAAGCTGAAGAATTAACCCCTAAAGCGGAAGAACTGAAACAATACCTGCAGCAAAGATTAGGAAATAGTGTTGAAATTGTTGTACCAAGTAACTATGAAACTATAATTGAAGGACTTCGTTTTGGTCACATTGATGCAGCTTTTATGGATACAGGACCTGCTTGGATTGCTTATCAACGTTCTGGAGCTAAGGTCGTAGCAGCTGAAGTAGTTGAAGGTAAAGTATACTATCAGGCAACTATTTGGACTAGGGCAGATAATGATTCAATTCATTCGCTTTCTGATACTATAGGAAAACGAGTTGCATTTACCAGTATCACAGGGTCTTCAGGCTTTGTTCTACCCATGGGAACTCTTGTGGCAAATGGAGATGTAAAAATTCAAGGAGATGATCTGATTGGACTAGAAGCTGCATTGGCAGATACATTTGAGGCACATACATTTGCAGGAGGTTACAAAGCGGCACTTGAACTATTGTTAAATGATAATGTGGATGTTGCATTTGGTTCAGATATAGCACCACAAAAGTATCTTACAGCAGAACAACAAAATCAATTGAGAATTGTCGAACAAATAGGGCCTGTACCATCACATGTCTTTGTTATTAGTGCTGATATGTCAGAATCAACAAAAAAACTTCTAGTTGACGCAATGCTTGGTTTGAATGAAGATGAAAATAATCATATTTTGAAAAATGTTTATGGAGCCGAGGCCTTACTTCCCACAACTACAACCATGCACATAGGGGAATTTGGAAAATATATTGATTCACTTACAGGACTAGATCAAAAAATACTTGATGCGTATAACTTCCAAAAATAATGTCATTTAATAAACTAGCCAAACAATTATTGCCAACTCATTTTTTTTCTAATCTTTCCACAATTTCAACTAAAACATTAATTCAAATGAATAATGTTTGGGCATCATATGATGCTAAAAATTATTCTTTAAAAGAAATTACTTTGTCAATTGAAAGAGGAACAAACTATGCTATTGTAGGCCAATCCGGTTCAGGAAAATCCACTTTACTCAAACTAATCAATGGTATGATGATCCCAAGTAAAGGTCAGATCAAAGTTGATTATCAAACTCCAAACATAAATAATAAAGAATTCAAACGAGCAATGTCAAAAATAGGCTACATTCCACAAAGTTTGGGGCTGGTAAAAAACATCACAGTTTTAGAAAATATTTTGATTGGTTCTTTACCACGTATAGGGAAATTAAATTCTTTATTAAAAAAATTTCCAGAAAGTGAAATACAAGAAGCTGAAAAAATTATCAAACTTGTAGGACTAGAGGGAAAATCTGAAAGAAAGGCATACATGTTAAGCGGTGGAGAAAAAAGAAGAGTTGCAATTGCAAGAGCATTAATGCAAAAACCGATTCTTTTACTAGCAGATGAAATTGTTTCTGAATTAGATCAAGTAACTGCAAGAGAAATAATGGATTTGGTAGCAGATGCACAACAGCGTCTAAATCTTACTGCTGTAATGGTACATCATGATATGCAACTTGCATTAGAATATGCAAATCGGGTGGCAGTAATTAAAGATGGTCAAAAAATTCTAGAGATTGGAATAGAAGGTGACAAAATTATAGATTTCCAGTCAGGAAATATGTCTCAGCAAGAAATTATGGAGCTTTACAATAGTAATGAACCCTAAAAATAATCTGATAATTGCATTGGTAATTGCAGGAATTATTGTAATGTCGTATAACATAGATGCAAACCCTGCTGAATTTGTAAAAGGAATTCCAAATCTAACAATCGTACTTAAGGAGATGACTGAGGTAGAACCTAGCTTATTTAGTACTGCATTTTGGTCAATGCTTGAAACAATCGAAATGGCATTTATTGGAACTGTTGTCGGGGTTACTATTGCACTTCCATTGAGTATGTTGGCTGCACGAAATCTCAATAGCAAATTTGTTTATGTGCCATTAAGAGGAATCCTCGCAGCAGCACGTACATTTCCTTCAATTTTATGGGCAATTTTGTTTGTAATTATGGTGGGATTAGGAACATTTGCTGGAGTTCTTGCTATTATCATGTATACTGTAGGGTTTATTGCTAAATTACAGTACGAATCAATAGAAGCAGTAGACTCTGAACCTGTAGAGGCAGTAAGCTCAATTGGGGTTTCTAAATGGCAGTTAATTCGGCATGTCGTAATACCTGAATCAGCACCGCATTTACTTAGTCAAATATTGTATATGTTTGATTACAACGTAAGACAAACAAGTATTCTAGGTCTTGTCGGTGCAGGTGGAATTGGTTTTTATATTATCAATTACATAAAGTTCTTTGAATATGGAAAAGCTGCAGTATTTATGCTAGTTGTATTAATTACTGTATTAATAATTGATTTTGTTAGTGTAAAAATTCGTGATAAATACATTGTTAAAGCACAAAAAGGGATGGAAGTTAAAATTTGAATATCAAATCTCTAAATAAATATGCGCTCACTTTAATTGTTTTTACAATTCTGATTCTATCAAATCTTTCAGCGTATGCAGAAAAAAATTACCATATGGAAATAGACGATAATTCTTTTGGTATTAAATATGATTTTAATGGAGATGTAATTGCGATGGAAATTGATAAAGAATTAAATTCTTTGTTAATTGGAACAGAAAATGTAAAAGATTCACAATTCCAAATTACATTACCAAACAATCTTATTAGTGCTGAAAATAACGAATTTGCAATACTTGTAAATGGTTTTGAAGTAGAGTATGAAGTGGAGGAGACAGGTGATACACATCTTACTTTTTTTGTTCCTGTCTATACTGAAGAAATAGAAATTATTGGGTCACATGTAGTTCCAGAATTTCCTTTAGGGGCGGTTCTGACACTGAGTGCAATAATTGGGATGATCATCTTGTTACAAAAATCTAAAAAATTCTTTTTTAGGTAATAATTTTGTCTATTTGATTGCTAGATTCTGCGTTCTTTATTTCTAATGCAATTCTTCTTCCCATACTCATTGGAACGTCATACAGTAAAGTAGAGTATGGTGAACCTTCCATGTACATATTGGTACCAGCCACTATTCTGGCTGAGAATTCAAATGCATTGAACTTTGCATCTGCATCATAAACCCCCTCAATACAAAATGGACCATTCATTCCTGGCGAAACCAATTTTTTAGAAGCTTCGACAAATCGTTCACCCATCGAATAAACTTCATCTAACAATGATTCACGTAACACTAGAGGACTATTTGCTATTACATTAAAGGATGGAACATCTTCAATTTCCATTTGTTGCTTAGATGGGATTCTTGCCAATCCTTCAATATCTGATTCATGTCTTTTATCAACTCCAAAAAATTCTAATTCTTCTTTTAATGGAGAATAAAAATATTGCAAATATGCCAAAACTCCTGAATGATATTCTTGAAGATATAGATCATTATCGCCTTTGATTATTCCTTGTGCAATAAGCTTATCACGTTTTTTATTATAATCAGCTTCGCTAGTTGTAAGAAAGTATCCTTTTCCACCAGCTGCACCATATCTTTTAGCAATGGCTAGTTTGGTAATTTCTTTAGGATTAGAAATGGATCTTGGTACATTCAGATCTGCTTCATGCATTAATTTTTCCTTTAGTTTTCTATCTGACTCCCATCGTAAAATCGATTTGTTACCAAAAACTGGAACTTTGAGAGATTCTATTTGTTCGGAGTTCATCTGCGCAATCAAGGTACCATGTGGAATTAAGATGGCGTTATTTTTTTCTAAAATGGAGTTACATTTTTGTTCTAAAATTTCAAGAAATGAATCAACCAAAATTAATTCATCAATAAACCCAAACCTACGATAAAGTTTTTCTCGTTTTTTTTCACAGATCAAAATTGATTTAAGACCTTCGTCTTTTGCTCCTTTTAGAACTTGAAGAGCACAGTGGGAACCCAAAGTAGCGATTGCAGCCAAATCTACGCTATTTATTAAAAAATAACACTTTATGAATCATATAGCAACATGAGTTGTTCTAGGATTGTTTTCTATTTTGAACACACTCTATGCTTAATCTAACAAATGCACTATACTTCCATGGCAAAGGAATTTTGTCATATTTGTAATGATGGAGGAAAAAAGTGTTTTAAAATAAATGACACATTAGAATACGCAATGTTAAAAATGGCTCCAAAATGCCCCTCTTGCGGTAGATCATTGATTGAATAAATCTCAAACTCATTTGTCTATCAATACATTGTTGAACATCATAGATTATGAGTTCACCCGGGTTTTGGAAACATAATCGAATACTTCATCAATCAAATCCATAGAAATTTCAGATTTTACTTCTTTAGGAATTGATTTTAAAATAAAATCAATTAGGGATTGGTTTTCTGGCAAAGATTTCTTTTCAGTGTATAAAGAATAGGCAGCAATGGCGTTTGAAATTAGAGATATAGCTTTTTCTTTATTTGATAAAACCATGAAAATTCTTTTAGATTCAGACATAAAAATGATGAAAATTACCTAAGAGATTTTTTGATGTTGTATGTGAAACATGAACAGACATGGTTTTTATGCATTGGCTGAATAAATCGGTTCATGCATCGATGCAATAAATGCCATCTGGAATTTCAGAAAAAAAGGACTCTAGAACAACATATTCAATATATCCATAAATCTGATTTTCCGTCAGTTAAGAAGATCTTAATTTTAGGAGGAGGATTTGGGGGAGTAAATATTTTAAGAGATATTCAAAAAATGTTTCAAGATAAAGTAAATGTAGATATTAGTATTGTAAATCAGGAAAATTTCTTTCTTTTTACTCCAATGCTACCAGAAGTAGCTTCTGGAATGATTCATCCACGTGATATTTCTATTCCTATTCGAACTTTTTGTAAACGTGCTAAATTCTATCAAGCAGTTGTATCTTCAATTGACTTGGAACAAAAATTAGTTACAATAACTAGACTCTTTGATGGAAAGGTACATGCATTAGAATATGATTACCTTGTTCTTGCTCTGGGAAGCGTAACAAACTTTTTTGGAAACAAAAATATCGAGAACCATTCTTTCACAATAAAAACAGTTGAAGATGCAATAGGCATTAGAAATCATGCAATCAACATGCTTGAAAATGCGGGTCAAACTAGTGATCCTGACCTCCAACAAAAACTTATGACATTTACAGTAGTTGGGGGAGGATTTGCTGGTGTTGAAACTATTGGAGAACTTAATCATCTTATCAGAGAATCAGCTTCGCGTATGTATCCAAATATTAACCGTGAAAAAATCAATATGGTCTTAGTTTCATCAAAAAATGGAATTTTACCAGAAGTAAGTGAATCTCTTAGCAAAAAAGCAATGAAATATTTGAAAAATCATGGAGTAAATGTATTAACTAATACAAAAGCTATTGACGCTGATGAAGATTATGTATTATTAGATAATAATAAAAAAATTCCTTGCACTACTCTAATTTGGACTGGCGGGGTAACAGTTGATCCTGTTATTTCTGAATTAAAATGCGAACATGAAAAATCAGGAAAGGTCAAAGTTGACAAATTCTTACGATTAATTGGATATCCGAATGTATTTGCACTTGGAGACTGTGCTGAAATAATCGACACTGTTACTGGCAAACCATATCCTCCCACAGCACAACATGCAATTCATCAGAGTCAAACAGTATCTCATAACCTCAACATATTATTAACTGGTAAAGATAAAATGAATCAATTTTCATATCATAGTAAAGGCATGATGGCAACAATTGGCAAGAGAAATGCAATTGTGTCAATATTTGGATATAATTTACAAGGTATTATTCCATGGCTTATTTGGAGAACGTATTATGTACTTCAGATGCCATCAATGGGGAAAAAGATTAAGGTTATTTTAGATTGGACTGTTGACTCTTTCTTTAAACGAGATTTAACATCTTATGGACAAATAAAAAAGAAAAATTTGACCAAAGTGGATGTTAAAGACAAGGTGCCATCGCTCAAAGAATTATTATTTCCAGATCTGTAATAATAAAATAAGAAAGATGATTTAGATAGTACCTGAATTCTCATACCCATATCTTTACTGAAAATATTACAAGTATAACAGATCTGATGGATTCTCTCTTAACATGACATGAAAATCCATAACATAATCCAGTTTTATCCCTCATTTCTCTCGTGAAAATCATCCCAAAACATAATTTTCAACATAATTTTTTAAGAGGAAGGGTAAGACAAAATTAAAGTTATGATAGAGACAGAACTGGGAAATTTACGTAGAACTCATTATTCAAAAGAACTGGATCCCTCAAAAGATGGGTCTGATGTTACTGTAATGGGTTGGGTTTTAAGTGTAAGAGGACATGGCAACATTTCGTTTGTTACAATCCGTGATAAATTAGGCGAAATTCAAATAGTAGCCAAGGCAGGGAATTGTCCTGATGATATACGCGAAAAGATTTCAAAACTAAAGGAGCATTCATCAATTGGGATATCAGGTATGGTAAAATCTTCTGAAAAGGCACCAAATGGAGTAGAAATTATTCCAAAAGAGTTAAGAGTATTTTCAGAGGTAGAAAAAATTCCTCCTTTTGAACCCCAAGCAAAAACTGTAAAAAATATTGATACTAGATTGGAGGTAAGGCCAATTGATCTTAGAAGAAAAGTTTTACAACATATATTTTTAGCACGTAGTCTTGTGTTAAAATCAATCCGAGATTATTTTTATCAAGAGTGTTTCATTGAAATTAACACACCAAAAATGATTTCAACAGCTACCGAAGGCGGAGCTGCATTGTTCCCAATTTTTTATTATAACAAAGAAGCATTTCTTGCACAAAGTCCACAGTTATACAAAGAACAACTTACAATGAGTTTTGAAAAAGTTTTTGAAATTGCACCTATATTTCGTGCTGAACCTTCTCGTACAAACAGACATTTGGCGGAAGCTATTTCAATTGATTTCGAAGAAGCATTTGTTGATTACAGCGATGTAATGAATAGAATTGAAAAAATTATCAAAAAAGTTATTCAAACTGTAAATGATTATACCAAGGAAAATCCAGATTCTGAATTTATCGTTCCTAACTTGCCTGAATCAATTCCAAGATATTCTTACACAGAATTAGTTGAAAAAATGCTAAAAGCTGGAGCTAACACAGAATGGGGAGATGATCTTTATCCATCAAATCTAAAAAAAATTGGCCTAGAGGGATTTTATTTTATCAAAGATTGGCCTACTGCTCCTAAACCATTTTACGTTAAGGTTAGCAAAGAAAATGCGAAGATTTCAGAATCATTTGACCTGATGTTTGGAGATTTAGAATTATCATCAGGCAGTACAAGAATTGAAAAAAAGAATGAACTCGCTGAGCGCATGAAAAACAAAGGAATGAAAGTTGATGCGTTTGAATATCACTTGGGAGCTTTTGATTATGGGGTTCCCCCGCATGCAGGCTGTGGAATGGGTCTTGAGAGACTAATGATGGCCCTTACTGGAACTGAAAATATACGAGATACAACATTTTATCCGAGAGATGTTGATAGGTTAACACCTTAGGTGGAATAAATGGTATCAAAAGAAGAGATTGAGCATGTTGCAAAATTGATGAGAATTGAAATTGATGATCATGTGGTACACATTGATAGAATACAGAAAATGATTGCTTATTTTGACATTCTTGATAAGGCAAATGTAGAATCAGAGGAGCTAATAGTAAGGGAACAAACAATTGATGCTCTTAGAGAAGACAAGTACATTCCTTATGATGGGAAACTAATTGAAAACTTGAAAAATTACAAGGGCTCCTATGTCAGGGCACCAAAGCTGGTTTGATTTGAATCTTGGGATATCTGCTCTAAAGTATATAGAGGAAATTAAAAATGGCAATCTAACTGCAGAAGAATTTATTTCTAAAACTATCGAAAGAATTCAAAAAGTTGATTCAAAACTTCATGCATATCTATCAATAAATGAACAAGCCGTAGAGCAGGCAAAATCAATAGATAAAAAAATCAAAGCAAAGGAAAATGTTGGTGCATGTATGGGAATGCCGATTTCTATTAAAGACAACATATGCGTTAAAGGGACAAAAACAACGTGTGCCTCAAAGATGCTAGAAGATTTTATTGCGCCATATGATGCAACAGTAGTTTCAAAATTAAAAGCAGAAGACACGATAATTATAGGAAAAACAAATCTTGACGAGTTTGCAATGGGCTTTACAACAGAATTTAGTGCCTATGGCCCTAGCAAAAACCCATGGAATACTGAATATGTGCCTGGTGGCTCTTCTGGTGGGAGTGCAGCAGCAGTCAGTGCGTTAGAATGCATTGCATCACTAGGCTCAGATACTGGAGGTTCAGTAAGAAACCCTGCTAGTTTTTGTTCTGTGGTAGGTTTGAAACCTACCTATGGTTTGATTAGCAGATATGGTCTAATTTCATATTCTAACAGTATTGAGCAAATTGGCCCAATTACAAGAACCGTAGAAGATACTGCTTTTTTGCTTAACATTATTGCAGGGATGGATCCTCACGACAATACTACAATCGATAATCAAAATGAAAATTATCTAAATGATATCGATTCTGGAGTTGAAGGAAAAAAAATAGGAATAATTAAAGAAATGACGCATGAAGGAGTTGATAAACAAGTTTCTGCTGCAACAAATAAAGCTATTTCAAATTTTGAAGGACTGGGAGCAACTTTTGAGGAAATATCCCTTGATATGGTAGCATATTCAGTTGCAGCATACTATATTATTACAGCAACTGAGGCTGGTAGTAATCTTGCGCGTTATGATAATCTTCGTTATGGTTATGATTTCGATTCAGAGGGTTATGAGTTTAATTCATATCTTTCAAAAGCTAGAAAAAATTTTGGGCCTGAAGTTACTCGAAGAATGATTCTTGGAGGATTTGTGCCGTCTGCAGGCCATGCAGGAAAATATTTCCTAAAAGCAATGAAAGTAAAAAGTAAATTAACAGCACAGGTAAACGAAGCTCTAAAAAAAGTCGACATGTTAATAGCGCCAACAGTGCCAATTCTTCCATTTAGATTTGGAGAAAAAATAGATGATCCAGTTGCACTTTTTTTGGTAGATATCAATACTGTGACTGCAAATCTAACAGAAAAACCTGCAATTTCGATACCGTTTGAAATTTCAGGAGGTTTGCCAATTGGAATTCAATTATTGGGAAAGTCAATGCAAGATAAGATGCTTTTACAGGCTGCATATGCACTTCAAAATACAGTCAAACTTCCAGAGGTACCTATCTAAAATGACAAAAATAGGGTTAGAAATACATTGTCAACTTACAAATTTACAAAGTAAATTATTTTGCTCATGTAAAGCAAATTACCGAGAATTTTCTCCAAATACAAACATTTGTCCTATTTGTGTCGGATTACCAGGTTCTCTTCCAATGTTAAATCAAAAAGCAGTTGAAAAAGCCACTATGATTTCAATGGCATTGAATTGTAAGACTCCAGAAAAAATTGCATTTTTTAGAAAAAATTATTTTTATCCTGATTTACCAAAAAACTTTCAAATTACACAATTTGATGCATACGGGCCAACAAGTATAGGTCATGATGGAAAAATTACAATTGAAGGCAAAGAAATTAGAATTAGACGAATTCAAATTGAAGAAGATCCTGGAAGATTAATCTATGAAGGTACGTCTGAAAAAACCCAAATCCCCTTAGTTGATTACAATAGAGCAGGCACTCCGTTAGTAGAAATTGTTACAGAGCCTGATTTTGATAATCCTAAACAGGTAAGAGTATTTTTGAATATTCTAGTTGATTTACTAGAAAATCTCGGGGTATCAGACCCAACTCTTGAGGGGGCATTAAGAGCAGATGGCAATGTTTCAGTTGAAGGAGGAAATAAGATTGAAATTAAAAACGTGGCATCTTTTCATGATCTGGAAAAAGCAATTCACTTTGAAATTACTAGACAGCAAAGTCTCGTAGAACGCAATATTCCAATTATATCAGAAACAAGACAGTGGGACGATAGAAGAAAGATTACAATTTCTGCAAGAAAAAAAGAAGAAGAACAGGATTATAGATATTTCCTTGAGGGGGATATACCATGGGTTAAACTTAACTCAGATCATTTTAAAAAATTGAGAGAAAAAATGCCTGAGAGTATTGCATCAAAAAGAGAGCGTTATGTTGAGAAATATGGCATAACAAACCAAGTAGCTGATGTACTTTCTTCTGACAAATATTATGCAGATTTATTTGAACAATCTCATGATGAAAAAAATGCCAAAGAAATAGCCAATATAATTACCACTGATTTAATGGGGTTTGTTGATACACGAGAAAAACGTGAAACTTCAAAACTCACTCATCAACACTTGACTGAATTAGTAAATTCTATTATGGATAATAAAATAACCAGAAATTCTGCAAAAACTGCCCTTCAAGAAATGGTTAGTACTGGAAAATCGCTTATTGAAATAATTTCAGAACAAGATTTAGACTACGTTTCTGATGAATCTACAATATCTTCCATTATTAATGAGGTACTAAACGAAGAAGCCAATGCAGTTCAAGAGGTAAAAGAAAAACCAGAAACAGTAAACTTTCTTGTAGGTAAAGTAATGAAAAAGTCAAAGGGGAAGGCAGATCCTTCAATGACGTTGAATATTTTGAAGAAAAAATTGGGCATTACCTAGTTTCTGTTATTACGCAAGATGAATAGTTATTTTTTAATTTAAAAACGCGAGTAGATACTTTTATTCATGATACAAAAGTGTAAGAGAAAACAAAAATTTGTGACTAAATTTGCGGTTAAACTAAACATTTGAACCTAGTCCGATCGCTTTGATCAAACGTAATTTGAATCAAAACAAATACTTTATAATTAAAAATTTGTAGAAATCAGTATTGATTAGAGCAGTAGTGGCAGATGATGATAAGGAAACAGTCAAGCTTTTCAGCGAATTACTACAAAGTAATGGCATCAAGGTCGTAGGAAAGGGATTCAATGGACATGATGCAGTGTTTTTGTATCAGAAACTAAAACCAGACGTAGTTTATCTTGACGTAACCATGCCTGTTTTTGATGGAATTTATGCCTTGGAGAAAATAAGAGAATTAAATCTAGATGCGGTCATCATTATGTTGGCTGACAATATTACCCTAAATAATGAAATGGCTATGAATAGACTAAATCCATCTGCAGTAATTCACGAACCTATCGATATTAACGAAATAATAAAAAAAACTAATGAGTTATGTGCACCTACAACAGATTCTGAACAACATATGAGAAAGACAATGGTAACTTTGGCATTAAAAAATACCTTACTTCAATTAGGGACTCAAGAATTGGATAAAGTGACTGATATATTACATAAAGATTACAATTGTACTTTAGAAGATTGTTACGAGTATCCACAATATCTTAAACAGGTTTTGAAGGATTTGTTTGGCGAATCATATCAAGATTATATCTTAAACTCATTAACAGAAAATATGAAGGATATTATGTCACAAAAACAAATCAAAGAGTTTCTTCAAGAGTTAAGTGTATAACTTTCCAATATTGTAGAACATAAAGCTATTTTTTTAATTTTTTAAGTTCTTGTGTTACCATAGGTATGAATGCACCTACATCAGAAACTACCCCAACAGCTTGCCATGTTCCTCTATCCATTAGTTTAGTTACTGTTGGCTGATTGATATCGATTATTATTATTTTAACATCAGCTGGCAGCATATTCCCAGTTGCAATGGAGTGAAGCATTGTTGATGCCATAATGACCATCTTTGCATTTTTTAATACTTCTTTGTATTTTTGTTGTGCAACAACAACGTCAGTTATTACATCTGGAAGAGGCCCATCATCACGTATTGATCCAGCTAAGACATATGGAATATTTTTTCTAACACATTCATACATTATACCTTTTGACAACTGTTTACTTTTTACCATTTTTACTATAGAACCTGCTTTGAAAACTGAGTTTATTGCTTGCATATGATTTCTATACCCTCTTACAGCAAGAGTTCCATCATTAATATTCATTCCAAGAGAAGTTCCTAATGTAGAATATTCTATATCGTGCACAGCTAATGCATTTCCAGCAAGTAATGCATTAATGAAACCAAGCCTAATCAATGTGGCTACAGAGTCTGCAGCACCAGTATGCACTATTGCAGGTCCACCAACAAGAACAATTTTCCCACCTAATTTTCTTGTTTTGTAGATATCTTCTGCAACTTTTTTTGCAATATGTTGAGTAGGTCTTTCACTTGAGCTACTTCCCCCCATAAACTGAAATACATTCATACCCTCACGTGGTCTTTTTGGAGGAATGATTCGGACTCCTTCTTCTCCCACAACAATTTTATCGCCTTTTTTAACATCACGAATTGGAGTACACTTTGCTTTGTTTGATTTTACTACGATGCATTTATCCATCATCATATCATCCACATTAACCCAATTACCTTTAAGAAAAATCAGAGTATGGTTATTTGTAGTACTGTAAAAATTATCAGGTATTACATTATTTTTAGAAGCAGGCTTCAAATTAACCTCTTTTTGAATTTTTGCAGTTGCGCCTTCTCTGTAAACTAGTTCAAGGATTCTTTCAAGATGGTTTTGGTTTTTTCCTTGTATTCGAAGTTCGGCGTAGCTTTCGTCCTTTTTCTTTTTTCCAATTTGTATTTTTAGTACCTCAAATTCTCCTCCAAGATCCATTACTCCATCAAAAATCTTCGTTAGAATCAAGGAATCTATAAGATGTCCTCTAACCTCTATTTCACGAGAAAATTTAGCCATTGATCATATCACACCGGTAGAGATACTTTACCTTTGTATTCAGGAATATTGTCATCTTTGAGCATTTTTTCTATGTTTTCTTTCTGCTCCTTAGAAACCCCTTGTACTATTGCCTTTGAAATCCCATTTTTATCACATAGAGCAAGAATGTAGCCACTGGTGTCAGTCAACACAAAACCAGAAGACTCGTTAACAAAGGCATAGAGGTTTTCCTCACCAACTGGCTCCCATACATTTGTTTTATTATCAAGCAAAGCCAATGCAGGCATTGCTTTGTCATCAGCTAATTTGTTAAGATATTCTCTTGCAACCTGAACTCTTTTTTGACCCATTCTAAGTGCAGCAAAGTATTGCATGTAGGATTAAAATATGTTTAAGAATTTAAGGAAATCTGAATAATCAAATATGAAATCTAAATCCAAAGACGATAATATGGCTTACTGCAATAAACACCAAAGAGATTACCCAATGACATTGGGGTGTCCTCAATGTAAGAAGGAATCTGAATAGAATCATTTTACCTTTGTTTTTCCCTCTTAGAATGTTACCTATCTGCCTATTCAATATTGTAATTCAGAGGCTTCATTACTATAGTACAGTATTATTTTTCAAGTAAGAACATGAAAAACCCATTTGCTAGGACTTTCTCCATGTCTGCAAAAATCATGCAAGATGCCAGCTGATGAGAGTTTGATCATGAAAAATGAAAATACTTGGAAATTCTTAATTTCTAGTTTAATTCAGAAAAAACAGGAATTAAGAAAATTAGATAGACGATGAAAGCATTGTATAAAAAAGAAACATTACAAGATCCAGAATCTGAAAATAGTACATATTCAAGTTATACATTAAAACGTGATACAGAATTTTGTTGTGAAAAATTCAAAAATTACTGCAAAAAGTTCACAGGATGGAACTATGAGCAAGGTAAGTTTGCAATAGTTGATCAAATAACCTATGAAGGACATTCAGTAAAAACTATTGATTTTTGTCCTTTCTGTGGACAAGAAATAGAGTATGAAGATGAAAATATACCAAAGAAAACAAAGCGAAAGAAACTAAAGAAAGGCTAAGAACTAGACTACCATAATTTCTAGGAAATCTGAGTAAAATCGAAGATAAACTAAACATTTTTGACGAAATTAGTTTAATAATTTAAAACCTACCAATAAGGTACTAAGTAATGCCATTAACGAATAATGTTATCATTCAATTAAATGAAATAACCACAATGATGACTAACAAAAATTCTTTAAAACCTAAAGATGAAGAATTCATCAAGGTTATTTTTAAAAAAATACTTGAATGTGGAGAAACCTATAATGTGGAAGAGATTGAATCATGGTTTAAAAATGAAGGGACGTGGAAAAACAAGAATTCAATTATAAGAATAACAAACATGGCACATTATATTCAAGAAAAATACGAACAGGCTAACAAATTCCGAATATTATCTGATGAACGTTCTTGCAAATGCGATTAAACTGTTTTTGTATTAAATTTCAAGTTTCTCTAACAGTCTGGTTACGATTTTTCCATTTTCTTCTCGTTCTTTCAAAATTTCATCTAGCCTTTTTTGATTAATATCACTCTTTTTTACGTTTGAAATTAATCGAAAATATTCTTCGTCTAGTTCATTATTTGCTTGAAGACGTTTTATTATTTCAAACAAAATTCCAATGACTTCTTTTTGGGCTTTAATTAATTCATCCTTACTTCTTTCAGACATTTCTTCTAACAATTCATTATTACATGCATGTTTTTAATCATTGAAACAAATTTGACATTATTTTTTGTAATTGTTTATTTTGTATTTCCTTATTTGCAGTATCGATAAATGATTGAATTTTTTCCTTAGGAAATCCTTTATTGAGGTAAGTTTTTGCTTGAAAGGCCATCTCTAATTTATCCATTTCATGAACAAATACAGATTCTTCGCTTTGGTGCATTTGAAATTCATTCCATATTTGCTGATATTCTTCAGTTAAATTATTAGGAAGTTCAGCAAGAATTTTTTTCATAGCATTATTTTCTATATCTTGTTTTTTTGATTTTGTAATTTCATCAGGAGTAAAATCTCCTACTACTGATTCAACAAGGTCATGAAGTAATGACATTTTTACAATTTTTTTTGTATCCATTCCTTGAATTTCAGAAAGAATCAAAGCCATTAACGTCATGGAATAACTATGATCTGCAACTGATTCTGAATTTTTTAAATCAAGTTTATTTTTCCACCCTTTTCTTTGAACATTTTTTAAATTAATTATAATTTGGAAAAAATCTTCAAGCAAGTTTAGAATTTCCTGGAATCTCCCTCTAATAGACCAGAACCATGATGAATTCTATCTATGTGTTTTGAGAGTTCTTCATTACTTTCAAAAACTGATTCACAGTAAGGACAGGTAGCCTTAGACATAAAATAAATATAAAAAACAAGGTATTAAATCTACACTTACATAATTATTCTATGAAGATTTATACTAAAACAGGCGATGATGGAACTACTGGATTACAAGGAGGAAAACGAGTATTAAAATCCAATCTACGAATTATAGCTTATGGTGCAGTTGATGAGATTAATGCTACAATTGGAATAATTCTTTCAGATAAAATTGATGATGACATTACAATGATATTAACAAAAATTCAAAACAGCCTTTTTGTGGTTGGTTCTGATTTATCTAACCCTGATCTATCTAATAAAAAAAATAGAGTTACCCCAGAAATGGTTGAAAATCTTGAAAAAAATATAGATGTGCTAGAAAAGGAACTACCCCCCATAACTAATTTCATCCTTCCAGGTGGACATAGGATAGCATCTCTATTACATCTGGCAAGAACAATTACTAGACGAGCAGAAACCAATGTAATTTCATTAGATGAAAAAGAGAAAGTTAGCTATGAATGTAAAAAGTATCTCAATAGACTTTCTGATTTGCTTTTTGTTATTGCCAGAACTATTAACAAAAGGGATGGAATTAAGGACATTATTTGGAAACCGTAGACACACTTTAATTCTGTATTTTGGAGAATTTCGATGTGCCGCGGTAGCTCAGCCCGGGAGAGCACTCGGCTGAAGACCGAGCTGTCGCGCGTTCAAGTCCCGCCCGCGGCACCATTTTGTTTTATCAAGTGCATCATAGGAAAAAGGATATTCCAGGGTGTCCTAATTGCTGAATTATAAGAGAAGTGATTCTACACAATCTTTAAATCGTTGCGTTCCTCCTTTTCTTCCGGTCTTTATTGGCAGGAAAAAAATCTAAAAGTATTGATACTACAAAAAAACCTAAAAAAACCATTTCTAAATCAACTAAGAAAAATTCCAAAACAAAAACCAAAGGTAAAAAATCAAAGGATTATGAGATGGCAGGAGATGACGTAGGAATTGTAGTTATAGACGAAGACATTCAAATAGATAAAGATGCAGAATTGGAGGCTCGAAGAGCGTACCTTGAAGAGGCAAGATCTCAAGAGGCATCATCTGATTAGAATAATTTTTTTAATGTTCATTTCAAAAGTAAATAAACCAATGTTACGTAATAGTTGCATATTATGCGTGCCCTATGTTTGATAACAACTAAACCAAATACTGTCGATAAAGTTGTTAAAATTCTAAAGAAAAAACGGAAGATAATTCGAGAGATAATGATAGTCACAGGCAGGGCAGACATCAGCGTAGTCTTACAAGGTTCTATGGATGAAATAAATAATATGGTAATTGATTTTAAAAAAATCAAAGAGATTGTAACTACTGAGACCCTAATTGAAGTGGAAGTGAATCTTGGATGGTAAAAGCAGTAGTTCTAGTAAAATCTCCAAAAAAACTCATTGCGGCTAGACTAAGAAAAATTAAGGCAATTTATGATTCGTTTCCAGTTAGTGGTCAATTTGATGCAGTAGCATTAATTGATGTAGAACATCTAGGAGAAATCAAAACCATTACAACTCAAATTCAAACCATAAGTGGTGTAGAAAGAACAGAGACTATGGTAGAAGTCCAATGAAAAAGGATTTAACTTGGAGGCTTTAGTTTTAACATTAGAGTATAAGATATTATGAATGTAAAACGTGTTGGAAATGTTATACTTGCTGTAAAGGATCTGGATAAATCTGTAGAATTTTATCACGGATTAATTGGGTTGCCAATTAAACAACAGAGACGAACTTGGGTAGATTTGGGTTCTACTGGTGCTCTAGTTAGTCTTCACCCTGCATCGCTGACTGCACCACATCAAGGAACTTCGGTTGAAAATGGGATAATGCTTGGGTTTTTGGTAGGAGATTTAAAATCTTCACTAGATGAATTAAAATCAAAAGGCGTTAAAATTTACAGAGACCCTGTAGAAAGAGATGCGGGCTTAAATGCAATCATTTTAGATCCTGACGATTATATGGTTTCACTTTTTGAACCATCATTTAAGGATAAAACCCAACAAACTGCAGGATATCAAGGCTTTACACCAGTTTAGAGAATCTTTTTTATTTTAGAAACTAAGTTTTCAATATTTTTTGTTTTTACATCTATTGAAACATAGTATGTAATATTTTTTCTTTGAAATGCAAGTATTGTAACCTTTGGATGAGATAATAACAAAAAATCCAGCGCGCCGACTTTTTGAGCATATAATTTTCGTAATGTCATTAAGGTAGAAATGATAAAGAATTCATTTTTTACTTCTTCAGCTGACCAAAGAGGAATGGTATTAGGCCTAACCATTCCAGTCAATGTTCTACCATATTCATTAATAATTCCTGCATATCTAATTGATTTTGAAAGCTCAAGAAT